>Ga0209489_101483_pt1 | contig 48254 bp, 28 predicted proteins | sample SiratrowhiteBW_FD_187527 | JGI IMG/M metagenome (GOLD analysis project Ga0209489, IMG submission 187527) | Root nodule microbial communities of legume samples collected from California, USA - Siratro white BW (SPAdes) (version 2) | ecosystem: Host-associated > Plants > Roots > Nodule | place... | reverse complement strand
TATATATATATATATATATATAGTATAGTATTTATTTGCTATTACTTATATCAATAAGGTTAAATGATTTAAAGATGTGAATATAAGTTTTATTATAATTATTTAAATGAAATACTTTTAAGAAGTTACGAAAATTGTTTTAAATTCGTTTTGGACTTTAACTGTCCTCTCCTTTGAAAATAAATATTTAAATTAGTATTAAAATTAACTTTGATCAGTGACTTTAATATTGATATATAAAAGAAATACTTTTGCAATAAATTTACACATTTAAGTAATATTCTTTTATATATGCACATTAGATTAATTCACGTGAAAGCAAGTTTGAATGGTTTAAAATATGAAATCACTTTTTGTATTATAATTCTATAAATTAAAGTTTTGAAAATAAGGAAGTGAAATCATTTATATTGATCTTAATTTCTTAAATAAAGATATTACTGGAAGGGTAAAAACAAAATTCAGACTCTACTATAAATATTAGTTTTATCAGAAGAGTATATGACGTGGAAGTGGTTTTTTTTATCAAATTTATCTAGGTATCATTATAAATTGTCACACGAGTTACACTATCATTCTATTCTAGAGTTCAATAATTATGTACCGATACATGAAAAATGTTATTAAAAAAAGAAAATTAAGAATAAAAACATGAAAGACCAAATCAAATTCATGCACAAAAATATAATAAATATTCCCTTTACAAGAAATTAAACATACCGAAAAAAAGAATAGAGTAAGTATTTATATTATTTAAAAAGTTTGAATTAAAATAACTCAAACAGTTTATAATGTGCTTTGAAGAGCATATTACGTGAATTTTTTTTATTTTATATATTAAGAGTAAAAGGTTTAACTTATTTAATTACAAAACTTGGATAAATTACTTTGTATTTTGTACAAAATAAAAATGATAAATTATATTAGAGTAAGATTTAAAATTTCACTTAGCATTGATTTTTTCTTTTAAATATTTGTGCCACAAGAGGGAAAATGATATTTTGGTACTCTTCCAATAAAAATAACTACTCTAATAATATAATATATTAGTAGTTTAAGTTAAAAAATAAAATAAAATATTAATATTTTGAGTTGTTAAAATTGGTGCTTTTTTGTTTTTTGAAAGAGCAGCCTAGAAAAGGATACGGTACATTTTTGATGAAGACGTGTGGTTTGGTTGAAATTAGATACATGCATTGTAAAGTAATCTAATAATGGAAAAGGGAATTACATTCTAAGGCAAATAACACGGTTTGGCATCTTAAAATGCATGGACTGAAAAGAAAGAAGGAACAAAATCAGAGGACCTCCTTAGCCCTCTCGCCAAACAGCTCAACTTGTGAAAACAACCAAAATGAAGCTGTCACGAGACGCAAAAAAATTAGCACATTCTAAGCCTATTCCTCCTCATTTCTTCTGAATCTGTTCTTACTAGCCCTCTGTGTTAGTCCTAACAGCTCCATCGCCATTGGCCTTTGGCCAGTAATGATCAAAGATGGTGCTGTGTAGTAATAAAAATATTAATAAATAATAATAATAATAATAATAATAATAAATAAAAATAATCATGATGATGATACACCTATCATTGTGATTGTGGTTGGATTGTGATAATGGGGGCGCGCTCTGCTTCGGTGGTGCGCGCACCTTTCATGAATGTGAAGTTGTGGTCGAGGTTGGTTGAGGGTAACGTAGTTGTATTGGTTTTGGCATCAATATTGATATCAGCATGCTGGTGCACATCAGCGAAAGCGATGTATTCTGATGCGGAGGCACTGGTGAAGTTCAAGAAGTCGTTGAAAAATACAGTGGCCCTCAGCAGTTGGGATCCAACCATAAACCCAAAGCCACCTTGCTCTGGCAACATTCCCAACTGGGTGGGCCTGTTTTGTTTGAGGGACAAGGTTTGGGGGTTGCGCCTCGAGAACATGGGCCTCACGGGCAACATCGACGTAATGACTCTGGCTTCAATCCCGGCTCTCCGCTCGGTTAGCCTAATGAACAACACCTTTGTGGGTCCCTTGCCTAGCGTCAGGATGCTTCCAAATCTCAAGGCCCTCTACCTGTCCTATAATCATTTCTCAGGACAGATTCCCGACGATGAATTTAAGGGTTTGCATAAATTGAGGAAACTCTATTTGGCCAATAATGAGTTCACAGGTCAAATTCCTTCCTCTCTTGCCACCTTGCCAGCTCTCCTCATCCTCAGGCTCGACTCAAACAAGTTTCAAGGTCCAATCCCCCAGTTTGAACACATTACTACTAATAATAATAGTTTGAAGATTATCAACTTTTCTAACAATGAGTTGGAGGGTCCCATTCCGCCCAATCTAATCACCTTCGGCGCCTCTCCATTTAGCGGTAATTAACGTTTCTCATTCATTATACATCCATAATTTCATTACAATTTGGAATATTGAATCTATCTATCTATCAATCAAACATTGCAGGGAACCCCGGACTCTGCGGGCCGCCCCTGACGAATGAGTGCCAAGAGGTAGCCACAGCATCCAAAATGCGTCTTCTAAAAATTTTACTAGCTGTCGTCGCGAGTGCATTGATATTGGCCATCCTGGTTTTAGTGTTGGTGATATGTCGGTTGAGGTCTCAAACATCCCAACTGCAACACCACCACCACCACCAACAATCTGCAGCAGAAGATCATAAGACCTCAACGTTGCAGGGCCAGGGCCAAGCCTCCAACAAATTTGTTCCTCCCATTTATGTCAAAACTAAAAGCCTAGCGGATCACTACGATGCTAGTCCCAGGCAGGTGTCATCAGGTCATGGCCATGGACATGCACATTCCAGGAGGGCGGAACAAGGCAAACTCACATTCCTCAGGCATCAAGAACCCAGGTTTGATTTGCAGGATTTGCTAAAGGCCTCCGCTGAAATTCTAGGAAGTGCAGGATTTGGGTCCTCCTACAAGGCCGTCATTTTAGACGGTTACGCCGTGGTTGTCAAGAGGTACAAGCAAATGAACCATGTGCCCAGAGAGGAGTTCCACGAGCACATGAGAAGACTAGGCAATCTCAACCATCCCAACCTTCTTCCTCTCCTCGCCTATTATTACAGAAAGGAAGAAAAGCTTCTGCTCTCTGCCTTTGTTCACAATGGTTGCTTGGCCAGTCATCTTCATGGTAATTATTACTTTGTTTAATTCCATTTCCACGTATGCGTCTGTGTCACTTTTCAACGTTGCTATATATGTAGTAATAATATTATTGTAATTACTAATCATGCAGGCAATCATAACTCTCAAAAGCCGGGACTCGATTGGCCAACTCGCTTGAAAATCGTGAAAGGTATAGCTAGGGGTCTGGCTTACCTATACAGTGCACTCCCAAGCGTAATTGTGCCTCATGGTCATCTCAAATCTTCCAACGTGCTTTTGGATAAATCCTTCGAGCCCCTGCTCACTGATTATGCCCTCAGTCCCGTCATCAACCTTGACCATGCCCAACAACTTATCATGCCTTACAAATCTCCCGAATATGCTCAACTTGGGCGCATTACAAAGAAGACTGATGTGTGGAGTTTTGGAATTCTGATTCTGGAGATCTTGACCGGCAAATTCCCTGAGAACTATCTCACACTTAGACATAATACTGATTCTGACATAGCCAATTGGGTAAATACCATGATTACTGAGAAGCGCACTAGTGACGTGTTTGACGTAGAGATGGGAGGAATCGGAAATTGTAAAGCTGAATTACTCAAACTCTTGAAGATTGGCTTGAGTTGTTGTGAGGAGAATGTGGAACGAAGGCTTGATATCAAGGAAGCTCTTGAGCAAATTGAAGAGTTGAAAGAGAGCGAAAATGATGCTATTATTGGAGAATACTCCTCCACTCTCATCACCACAGAAAGAAATGCTTATATATAGAGCTGTGTGATTGTCACTCACTTTTTTTTCCGCTGCTTCACTCCGACTTTATTTGGAAGCTACCAATTTGTACGCGTCGAAGGTGGCTTTCCCCATGAAGATGAACATATGCTATTAATTAATCTTAAATTCTTTTTAATTAATTAATTAGTTTTTCTGTCTATCTGGTTTTCTTGTTCACTTAACTTAGGCACTTATAGTTATTCCTCTAACTGAACCATCTTGTAATGTTACTTTGTCCATATACAACTAGTTAGGATTAGTTAACCCCTTTATTAATTTCACCTATATCTCTGTATAAAACATTATCTCACAATTTTAAATCTCTAGTGCTAGTCAATGTGCAACACATGCACATATGAACAAAAATTATTAATTGCTCATAAGTATATGCACAGTAAGGTTAACAAGTAATCCTAAAAACATATAAGATAAATTTTCTTTTCATTATCTTATATTTGTGCTAACTTTTGTTTATCGACTATTTTTCAATAACTGTGTATTTTTTTTTTTATTGCTTTATGCTTATGTTTGTAACAAAAAAGAATCATACTGAGAAAAAAAAGAGCCTATCTATACAAGCTTATCTTGGAACTCAAAGATAATTTAAGAATCCAGTGCTAGTATAGTGTAGTCACTGACATTTACGAGTTGATATTTATTCGTATAGTGTTTTTCCTCTAATTGTTCATGTCATTCTCAAGAGAAGAATCTCTTGACTATATTCTTTAAAAAGTTATAAAAATTATTATTCTAAACTCACAGTTGTGGTGTACGAATCTTCTAATATAAGATTTACCTATAAAAGTTAATCAACCCTACTACTAGGTCAGTCATAAATTTAGAAAAGTAATATTACAGCCATAATAAAGTAAACTATTTAGGCATGATAAAAAAATCTTATTTATTCATGCACCCACATTATATATGTAAATGACAAAAATATTATTAGTCTCTGTTGATTTTTTTTTTCTATGCCATTAGCATTGTTCCCTCTTCGTTTCCTTTCACCATTGATTCTCTCCATGCTTTTTTGAGTTTAAACTTTTTATTTTTCATGTTTTTTCCACTTAAAATAGGACAATATATTCTATTGTATTGTGATGAAAGTAATATTTGACTTTCCAATTATACTATTTATAAAAATAAAAAGACTTTCCCAATTCAGTAAGTGTTCTCATATTATATAATAAAAAAATAAGAAAAAATAACTTTCGTGTCATCTGAAAGCTTTTTTTATATAATAAGAATTTTTAAATTGTGTAATATAAAAGTTAAAAATAACTTTTGAATTATATAATTCATAATTTTTAATATAAAAAAATATTTTTGGGTTTTGTAATTCAGAAATTAAAAGTATCTTCTAGATTACATAATTTGAACTTTTTTAATGTAAAAATAACTTTTAATTTGTTAAATTGAGAAGATGCTTGACAAAGTGGATATATATATATAATAAGGGTGTAAAAGAAAAGTACGAGAATTAAAAAAAAATCCTTAAAAATATATAACAAACATACATATAAGGGTTGGATGCTAAGTTTCATCTAAGATCCACTTTTCTCCTTTACATGTTTAAAGAGAAAAGTTCTCACATGTAAAATAAATTAGAAATTATTTAAAAAGTAAAAGTTTAAGTGAATAATGTAACACGGGACTTAAATAGCTTTTGAGTTTGGATTTTGGTCATCTTTCATACGTTATAATTAACTTGCACCTCTTATAAAGAAGACTTTTTTTTTTTAATTCTTTGATGTGGAGTATTTGTACAATTAAAAGAAAAAGTTATTTTTTTTCTGATAAAATGATAATAAAATAATTTAATTTGTAATAAATTAACACTTCTACTTACCTTACATTTAATAGAATAATCATACTTCTACAATACACACTTAAAGTACAAATTAAAATCTCTAATTATTTTTATATTTAACAAACAAAATTTATTTTTGATAATAATAGCTCATAATTTTATCTGAACAAGACAAATATTATATATAATAAAATCAAACTATTTAACTTCTAATAATTTAATATTTTCCTATTGTCCACCATTTTCTCATGAATAATAAAAAAATAGAAGTTTGGAAATAAGAATTAAGTTATCCTAGACTTCTCAATATCAATGTTGTGTAGTGACTTTAAACAAAAAGAAAAGATAAACAAACATGAATGTATGTCTTTTAATAAGATCACTCTCGCTCTTTCGAAAAAAGTTAAGTGAGATAATTTATTAACTAATATAAAATGTTGGAAATAAATTATGTGATTTCTTAACCATTTTATGTTACATTAGAGGTTTGTGAAGAGATTTGTTTGTAATTTTATGTACGTTAACAATATTAATTTTATCAATGATATTATATTATTATTTAATATAATGGTGTTTTTCTTTCACGTTCCTATGTGTTTTATTATTATTATTATTATTAATTTGATGATTATCATTGTTCGATGAATTTAGAAGAAAAATTATGAAGATCATTGAAATATGATTATTAATTTTATATTATAAAATTAATGGATATAATAATTTTGGGTTATAGAGATAACAATTTTAGATTATGAAGACAAAGAGGAAAGTTATGTTAATTTAAAAAATATTGTAGTGAAGTGATAAAAGATAAGACAAACATGTCATGTTCACAAAAAGAAAAAAAAATGATATCATTATCAAAATCAAAACTTTCATAATTTTATATTGGTGATAAAACGTTAAGGAAAGTTGTGATGGGAAGATTTGTTTCACAATAGAACATTTTATATGACAAAATTTTCTTTTCATAAACTTTATTTGAAATAACAATTTACACTAATTTAAGGTGACAAAATCAAGAATAATTGTTGAGTAATTGATAGATGTTAACAAAAGATTTTTATGAACTTAATAATATCAAAGTTGTTTGGAAAAATTCGAGGGGAAAACTACTGAAGAGATCTCATAAGAATGAGAAATGAGTCAACCTATATAAGGGAATGACACCACCTCTAACCCAAAACCTTAATATGTTGCTCAACTTTCTCATTCATATCTAATATGAGACTTAGATTTACACTTGAATATTAACAATCTCTCCCTCAAGTGAGAGTCATTCATACTGTCGTTCACACACTTATGCGGGACATGCTTGCCTGAAATCACCATCAAGAAGACTTCCAATGTGGGACTTAGACTTACACTTAAATACTAACAATCTCCCCCTCAAGTGAGAGTCACTCCTCCACCACATTAACTTTCTCATTCATACCCAATGTGGGACTTAGACTTACACTTGAATATTAACAATCTCCCTCTCAAGTGAGAGTCATTCATACCGTCGTTCACACACTTATACGGGACACGCTTGCCTGAAATCACCATCAGGAAGACTTTCGATACAGGGTCAAATTGTACTCGCCTAAGGCGCAAACCAAAGGCTTTGATACCACTTGTTGGGAAAATTCGAGGGGGAAACCACCGAGGAGATCTCATAAGAATGATAAATGAGTCAACCCATATAAGGGAATGACACCACCTTCAACCCAAAACCTTAAGGCATTAGGTTTGCGGGTCTTCTTTCTTATACGTTGCTCAACTTTCTCATTCATACCCAATGTGAGACTTAGACTCATACTTGAATACCTAACAAAAGTGAAACTTGATAATAAATAATAAGAGCTTGATTATTCTTAATAATGTTTAAGCATTTTAAGGATATTTTGTTGTTCATGAAGGAATAACCCATTACTTTGGAGGAGAAGAAACTTAAGATATCATAGTTAAACGATAAGGTAGAAGGAAGAAGAAGGCTCAGATTTTATAACTATTATAGAAGATGTCATCACAATAAACATCATCATAAAAAATATCATTACAAGAAAATTGTTAATAAAAAAAAATGATAAAAAAGGAGTCAACAAACATTGAAATTTCATATAATAATTACGAGTCTAAAAAGGTGTTGGTGGCATGAATTTTAGACACATAAAAATTTAGGAAATAAACTTAAAATGCACTTATAGTGGGTGTCATGTAAATAATTCTATAAGACCATAATTATAAAACTAAAAGAAAGAAAGAAGGTGTACTTCTTAGAAACAATGAGACTTATAAGATTTAAGACATAAAGTTTGTTAGATTCAAGATATTTCACAATCATAAAATGTTGTCCTAAAATGTTGTCCTAGGATGCGATGTTTTAAACTTAAGAATAATATTTGAATAACTAATATTTTTTATCTTTTGAATTTCGACTAAGATTAAATACAGTGGGATAAAAGTTTCAAAATCAATTAAATATATTCATACAAACTTATAAAATTTGGGACAGATGTATGAAAGGTTATACTTTTTTTTATTATGAAAGAAGATTTTTCAATAAAAAAATAAATAAACGTCTAATGTATAATTTTATAAAAGTTTAAGAAATAATAAAAATAAAAAAGTTAATATCAAATTAAAGTCAAAGTGATTATGACTTTCGTATAATTTTATAAAAGTTTAAAAAATAATAATAAAAATAAAAAAGTTAATATCAAATTAAAGTCGAAGTGATTATGACTTCCTCAAATCACTTTTTAATTTTTTTATATAAATCAAATTAAAAAATTAACATTTCAGAATGAAATAACTATATTTTATTACATAATAACTATATTTTATTACATGACATTATAGGAAAACTATTCATAGATAAAACTTAAAAATTAATATATGAATAATTTAAATTAATAAAGAAATAAACTAAACTTCTAAAAAGATAAATAAAATTTAATTTTGATTAATATTGGTCAAATGAACGAATTTAAATAAAATAATAAAATTGAGAAAAGATATATACAACTTCCGAAAATAGATAAAGTATAATATTGGTTTAAAAATAAAAAAAACAAAATTACGATGATACAATAATATTTTTTTTTATCAAGTAAACATAAATTTTATTTAAACAATAACAATTATATAATTATATCCTTTTATATTTACCGATTAACTTTTAATCCATTTTCATTAAACACTTGTAATTTAATCAAATAGTTGACGAGATCGGAATTTATAAACTAATAATTATAACCTATCAATTAATTTATAAATTATCTTTGATAATTCTTTTAACTGTTTTCAACTAATTTTTAAGTTTGAAAGCATCAAGAAAATAGTAGATTTTAAAGTTTCAAGAATTAAACTAAAAATATTCACCATGAAAAGGGACTATTTAATTAGTTTTTATCTGAGACTTAAAAGTTTCAAAGTAGTATAGAATAAAATTAATACTCTTTTTGATAAGAAAAATAATAATTCAACCATAAAAAAAAGAGAAAAATACACAATTCAATTATGAAGCATTCGAATGGAATAAGTGAAGATTAAAAACCGTGCCGTCACCCTAATCTTTTGCAGTCCAGTCCCTGGGAGGTTCCGTTTCGAAATTAGGACAATAGACATCGTTATAGCCTTAATATTCATGTGATTAAAAATCTGTAGAATAAACCCTAACATATCAATGGCGAACAAACTTGCTGCTAGGCTGGAACTACTGGACCGGTGGAGAGGCATCGGGGAAGAAGAAGAGAACGACGATGACGATCATGTTGATCCCTCCAAGCTTCGTAACCTCCACCTCCTCAAACAACAATGGTTATCGCTATTTCCCCCTTTTTTATTTTCAGCGCCGCGAATGAATCCAAATTATAGTCAAGAATTGGCTCTTCGTTTTAATAATAATGGAATTGCAATGCCGATGTTTGGTCCCCCTTGAATTTCGACTTTAGTTTTAATGGGAATTATTTTGACTTGTTGCTGAAGCAAAATAAGTTTAGAGTGATAATTCTTAAAGCAGATGTTTACTCTGTCTGTTGCTTATGCATTATTCACATTCCTCATCTCCGCAGTATAAGCACTTGATAAACACGGTGAGTTTAAAGAACAAGTATGCAAATAAATTATTGATTATATGAAACATAATCGTCAGTCATACTTGTGTGAGTATCTCAAGAATAAGTGATTATTTAGATTATATTATTCTTTTCTTCTACATGAAAAAAAAAAAAACTAGTTATGTTTTTACTGAGTCAGTGTTGCCTAGCTGGTTTCATACCCAATGAGCCTTGGTGTGGTTTCCATAATAACTGTAATTATTGCCAGGTTTGCAGATGCATATAATTTTCTAATTTGTTTGCCTGGTGGAAGTCACATTTGGTGTGGCTTTTGGGATATAATGGGACCCCTTTTGGAGACTTTTTACAATTACTTCAAAAATGATTGTCAAGATTCACCTTTGAGACTGTTATGGAAGAGAATCTCTGATGAAATGGGACTGTGCCTGCAATGCATTTCTCAGCATCATCAAGCCCAAGACATGTATAACATGGAGTATGAGTCTAGCTCTATTGGTCCTCTTCTCGATGTCTTGCAGAAGCTTGATTGTGAAAGGGTGACATTACATCTGAGAGATATCAATACAAAAATAGCAGGGGAAAAGTATGATCCTGCCTGTGATAATACAGAAGTTGTTAATGTTTTGTATGAGGTGTGTTTTCTAGGTCCTTATGATTGATATAATATTTTACATTTTTTATTTATTGAGCTTGCATCTTATGATTTCTCTTTCTAAATAGATATTTTTGTTGCTTCTCAATTAGTACAAGAAATATGTTGACTGTATTTTTCATCTAAATAGGTTTTCTGTTTTCCATGGTATGTTATTACATATATTTTTTGTATTGAAAATTTCACTATTAGATTAATTGAAAATCTCTTGGGGAAGTGCAAATTGATTATTTTTGTACTGGGAAATGGTAAGTTTTATTTGTTGCTAAAATAATTATTCTCTTCATGATATTTTATGTGGTAGTACTTATAACTTAGTTTCATTCCACTTTCTTTATGAATGGATTTTCTAATTTGAAGTTTAGAGTTTATCAGCTTATTTCCCATTCTTCATTTGACACAGGTATTGATGTTCCCAATCCTCTTAAATTTTGAGCCTCTATTCACTGAGTTTGAGTTGTTTGTTGAAGCTATTGATAATAAGCATGAGCTGGCTTTGTCTGGGCATCAACAATTTCCGGTATGTTTTATTTCTGGTAACTCAGCTGTGTATTTCTGCTAGAAGATTCTCTTCTACAGTTTGTTCAATAGTGAACCCATTTTCTTCCAGGGAGTTTATGCATTACTATTTTGCAAGAGAAGTGTTCGTTCTGTTGGATATCGCTTAGCAGGATCAATGGGTAAACTCAGGTACTTATTGTTGGTTAGCCTGAAAGTGTTTCAGTTCACTGATTGTGGTTGATGATGCTCCATTGAACTTGGGTTTTATAAAAGCAAATTCTCTGCATCTATAAATTCCTCCTAAAAGTACATATGGATATCTTTATCTTGCCCCAAAACAAGGCTGTTCTGTTATAGAGAAAGACATGGAAGACACATAGTAGCATATGGTCATTGCCGTATCACCTTTGAAATCATAGATATGAACCTCTTGTCTTTTCTTCATCACCATGTTCATATTGAGTTTCCCCTTTTCCCCCTTTTTGATACGATCTATGTTTGCTTATGTGTAGGAGAGCGACAGACTTGGAACCTTTGCAGCCATTGCTTAAGAAATTTATTGGCTGTTTAGAGGCAGACGCTTTGCCGGTGGCTTTGGAGACCTCAACACCAAGAACTCAATTGGATCGTGTGTCTTTATGGATTGGTATCAAATCACTGTAAGAAGTGTGTTTTGAATTTGATAATTCAATCTTTAGCTCAGTATGTTCCTTACCAATATTTTCATGGTACATCATTATGTATGCTTTGTGAAGGCTTGGCTTCTTGGATCCTTCAACTTTCGAAGAAGGGATATTGGAACGCTATCCCTTTTTTGTCGATATTGTACTAAATCATATTAGTGGTGATTCACTTGAATTTTCACATGCTGTTACTTGCTTGAGACTCCTCTTTGAAATGCTTGGTATGCCATTTTTCCTTTCTTTCCATGTTTTCTTAATTCATTTATATTTCTTTTGCTAACTTTTTGTTTTGTTGTTTTGGCTTGGTTTGAGGTTGTAAGCTTTGGTTAAGGTCTACATTGTCTCCAAGTGTAATGCGGAACACTCTATTTGGTCAATGCTTCCATACTCGCAATGAAAAAATCCATAAAGATATTTTTGGTCTATTCCAACCTTTTCTACAGGCATGTATGAATGGTGATTTGGGTTGCTTCTTTGTTGTATGTGTATTGGGAGAAGGAGGGTTGTTGTTCTATTGACGTTATTGAGATACTTCATCCCATGTTACAGTCTCTTGAAGCTTTGCAAGATGGAGAGCTTGAAAAGCAGCGTAGGTATTTTCTCTATTTTTTGCTCCATCAAGTGCCAGTGAGCAGTAACTTCAGCGTTCTAACAAGAAAATTGGCATGTCAGGTTATTACATTTAGATTTTTGCATGATGGATGCACATAAACGTGTTGCCTGTTTGGCTTTTAGAATTGATACTGCAAGTTGTTTTGGCTTATTACCATTGCTATAATGCTATATATAAGATTGTATTTGCAGATAGCACTTCTTATTGTACACCGAGGTTACGAGATGAACCCACCTTGTCCTCCCTTAGAGTGTGCACATATGTGGTATGAAGTCAGAACCCCTTCTTTTTATTGAATTTGTACTTGGTATTGTACAGTTGTCTTTACTTGTGTATAAGTGTTGGGCTGACTCAACACTCACTCAAATGCTGGAGTCAGCAACTTGTAAGAGTTAGTTAGCTTGTATCTACTTTGTCAAACATAAATCTGAAATAATTTCCATGTTTAAACAAGTCAAATCACTTATTGATCTAAAACTGAACAAACCAATTAAAGTGCTTAAAAACAAACTGGGCAATGAATTTAAGCCTTCTATGCATCATTGTAACTATTTTGGCGTTGTATGTAGACTTGTCTGGCCTCACTGGCCCATGGGCATCACCCAAACGAAGTTGTTGAGTGCAAGCATTGTTAAATATTGAAATGCGTCTCACTCTATCATCTCAAACAGTTATGCACTCACTTATTAGGATCATACCTTTCATACCTAGTGTTATCGCAAAGGACCGGCTCTAGCAACAACAATATCTTCTACGGTGGCTCCTCTACTGGTCCTGAAAGTTGTTCCTTGGTGCTCCGAATGCTCCAAATTCCACCGTCCCAGAAGGGGGGTCCTGCAGGCACTCAACGCTCAAGTTAGAATTGGGTGGAGGGTGCAGGTAATTTAAGTGAGAGTTACCTTGCTTAAGGTGATTGAGCCTGTATTTATAGGCATTATATTGGGCCTGAAGAGCTTTGGGTCCATCCTGTTCTGTTATGCTTTATAACAGAAATTAGTTATACAATGTTGGTTATGATTTGTACTTACCTGCAGTATTTTCTCTTATGACGAAACTACCTCGTGCCACGCATGCCTTTAATGTAAGATGGCTATCCGAAGTCATAGATGCAATGCCGAAGTCCGATCGAAAATACTTATCGGTCGGCCGTATGGTACACCTAGTAAACATATTATCCTCCATTTTCCATAACCGTTTCATTATCCTACCATCTTTCAAAAGATTCGACATTATCAATTTCTCAAGGCCTTTGGGTGTGCATGTTTTCCTCATGAGAGTGTAATCTTCCACATTGTATGAATTTCTTAGTGTCAACTACTTTTTTAGTTTATCTTTGGTCAGTAATTGTTTATGTTAGACAGTTACAATTGTTGGTTTATTTTCTTGTAAGTGTAATTGTGTTTGTTTGGCAGTTGCAATAATTAGTTTCTTTTATGGTCAGTGTAACTGTCTTGTACAGTTACAAAACAACTAACTTGTAACTTAGCTATGTGTATAAATAGTTTTATGCAAATAAAGACTCAATATCTTTTGTATCATTTTAACTTTTACATAATAAAAGTAAATTCATTTTTCTCTACATGGTATCCAAAGTTTCTGGACTCTTTTTTCATGGCTTTCGCCACAAGTTCTGATGGTGAAACTTCTTCAGTTCCAGTGGCAGCTTTGGCCACATTTTCTCATAAAATTATTGTAAGCTTGATGATAAATGTTTTTAGCTGCAGTGAAAGAAGATTGAACCGGATATCAAAGTGCATAACCTTCATCAATTTGTTGTTTCTCCTTTGATTCACATGCATTATCTTTTTTGAAATTGCTTCTCACATGGCTCCAATCGTCTTTATCAAGTTCAGTGCTTGCTTGTGTTCTTAGTTCAACTCAATTGTACTAAGTGTGGTTTGAGATTCACACTTATTTTCATCACTAGACTCACTCTAGAGTGAGACAACTTAGATTTGTACTCGTTTAATTGAAAGAAAACATAGACACATTGTTGATTGGGGTTTCATCTTGCTGCATCATGTTTATCTTCGTTTAGAATTTTGGGATTAAGCTTTTACAACTGCTGTATATCTTATTAACAGGTTGCCTGCAACTTCTCTTAAGTTTGCCATTCCTTATACTACTGTTTTGAATAATAATCGTGACTTTCATTTCCTCAAAGCTTTTGGATGTGTTTGTTTTACAGTACTAAGACATTATCACTTTCACAAGCCCGATTTTAGATCTGAGGAATGTTTGTTCTTAGGGTACTCTCTTACACAAGGGCTATAAATTCATCCGCTAGAAAAATATATATATAAACTATTCTGTTTAGTGAACATAATTTTCTTTATGCTGATCTCTTTCCTACCTTGTCTAACTCAGTCTATGATCTTAATTTCTACTTTAGTTTAAACCAATCTTACACCACTTGACAATTAGCTGACTCCTCAACTTGTACCTTCTCTCACACCTGAACCTTCCAACCCACCACCTATTACCCTTGATCCGTCCTCTTCTGAGCCTGCTTTTGTCCTTAATCGAGCTCCAGTTGTCAATGCCCCTCCTATGCAGACTCAGCCTAAATCTGTTATTCATCAGCCCAAAATTCATCCTTCCTTGTTCCTTACTCATTTAGAACTTAAAATGTCTAAGAAAGCACTTGAGGATGCTAATTGTCTTGCTGCAATGCATCAAGAATATGATGCATTTTTTAAGCAAAATACATGGGATTTAGTTTGTTTACCTCCTCATAGACAAGTTATTGGATGCAAAGGTTGGTAGCTAAGGATTTTCATGAAGTGCACAATTTTCATTTTCACGAAACCATTTCTCTAGTGGTAAAAATCAGTTATTCCTACTCTTTCTCTTTCACATGGGTGGAAATTATTTCAGCTGGATGTAAATAATGTTTGTTTGAATGGTCTACTTGAAGAATCAATTTATATGGCCCAACCTCTTGGATTTGAAGTTGGGATCTCTTCTTTGGTAGAAGCTCATTCTATTTGTTCCCTTGGGGTTTTAGTTGCAAGTTATCTAAATTTGGGGTTGATATCTTCTTAGATCCTACTCTATACTTTTTAGTGGTAGGTGCTTTGCTATATGCCACTCTTACTCGAGCAAAAATCAGCTTTGCTGTTGACAAAGTATGTCAATTTATGGCGAAACCATTGGAATCTCAACAGGTTGATGTTAAACAGATTCCAAGGTAACTTAAAGGTACTTTGTCTCAGGACTACATCTTCAACCTACATCTCTAGCGTGATCTATGTCACTTAAAGCCTTTCATTATACTGATTGTGAGGTTGATGACAAATGTTCTACTTCAGGGCAACCATCTATCATTGTCCTAGTTTAATATCTTGATGTTCCTGCAAGTAGGAAGTTACTACTCGCTCTAGCATTGGAGCTCAGTACAAAAGTTTGGCTCAAACTTCTACTGAATTGACATCGATTTTTGCTTTGCCCATTGAATTGAAAGTTTCACTCACTATTCCAATTCTTCTCCGTGACACAAAATGCTGTGTCTATTTCTCATAATCTTGTGTTCCATAGCTGCACCAACACATGTAGATCGATGTGTAATTTGTGCAAGAAAAGGATTTGGCCAAGCAACTTTTCATCTATCATATTCCAGCCCTGGATCAGTCGACAGGTGTGCTAACCCAACCACTTTTGCTGTGTCTATTTCTCATAATCTTGTGTTCCATAGCTGCACCAACACATGTAGATCGATGTGTAATTTGTGCAAGAAAAGGATTTGGCCAAGCAACTTTTCATCTATCATATTCCAGCCCTGGATCAGTCGACAGGTGTGCTAACCCAACCACTTTTGCTGTGTCTATTTCTCATAATCTTGTGTTCCATAGCTGCACCAACACATGTAGATCGATGTGTAATTTGTGCAAGAAAAGGATTTGGCCAAGCAACTTTTCATCTATCATATTCCAGCCCTGGATCAGTCGACAGGTGTGCTAACCCAATCACTTTCTTCAGCGCGCTTTGTTTTTCTTAGAGACAACCTCAATGTGATGAGTTTTTCTTTTGAAAAATCTTCTCCTTGAGTTTGAGGGTGGGTATTAGAGTATGTACTGGGTTGTGTATGTATGTAGTTACTTTTGTTAGCTACTGCTAACAACTAGCTCTTGTATAGTTAATTAAAGCTATTAATCACTGTTAACAATTATCTCCTCTGGTGGAGCTTAGCTATAAATACTATCTTATTTCCCAAGTTAATGAATTGTATATGTTGTCCACATCCTTGGTTCGTTGTTTGCATACCAATGTGAACTGAGCTCCTAGCATCAAAAGCTCTGACACCAACTTGAATTACACAGGAAACAAGAAATAATTCTATTGTTAATCGATTAAATTCTAAACTGTTTAATTTGTACAATCTCTCTATAATAAGGAAACAAACTATGCATGAATAAATATGAAGATTCTAATGATATTTTTTTCCTAAGAATGAGATCACGAGGATATTTTTATTCTAAGAAACCTTTATTTACAATATATAATATGATTGAGATTCAATGCAAAGCTATGTATTTATGATACACTACTTCTGGTCTTATATAAGAAACGAATACCTAAGTTATCAAAACCAATAAAGTAGTTAAGTTGACTAATTGTAATTAATAATATTAATTTAAATTGTATTCAAAAAATACCCATAGAATTAAATGGTTAAAATGCTGATTATATATAATGACATAACTCATAATTGTACAAATAATTTTTAGTGTGACTTATATTATTAATATCCCAGAAAAGGCATTCATTTTCATGAGAAATCAGTGTATATCTTCTACAAGACGAGAGTTAGTAACCTAGTACTTGGACTGATGTTTTATTCATTGGTGTAGTTACCTGATCACTTCTCAATATTTGTATTCAACAGGGGGCCTGCCCTTGTGTCATCTCTGAAGGACTCCTCGCTCCACAGTTCTTTGAGGCAACCTGCATTTGACCTTATACAGACCATCATAGTTTCAGATGCTACTGCGTTAATGTATTCAGTGCTGAATTGTTGCACAACTCCGAGCACTGATCGTGGCATTACAGATGGGGTCATTGAGTTGGACGATGAAAATGATGATATTAGTCTGCCAGCTTTTCCAGACAGCAAAGAGAAGGATAATAGTTGTTCTTGGAGTCACTTCAATGTTCAAAGTGGAATAACTTCTCAAGATTGCCGAGAATGGATGTGCATTCCAATGTTATGGGTTGATGTTTTAGTTGATATTAATCCCTCAATCCTTCCAGTTTCATTTTCCAAAGCTGTTTTCTGGGCACGATCTCGTTTTCCTTTGATAGAATACGAGAATAGTGCAGAAATGGTGCTTCCGAACAGATCTTTCCTTTCATCTTATGCTCCAGAGATTTCATCTTCATTTGGGTGGAAGGTTCCAACTGGATCTGATGATGGTGGAGATGGAAACAAATCAAAAAACTCAGTTGAAGTGTTGACTATGTCTCATCCTTTATTAAGAACATTTATTAGGTTCCTAACGCAAGCTTCACTTTATATTTATGTTATGTAATAAAGTTTGAGCATTTTCTAGTTCAAAGTTAAAAGCCAATTTTTAATTTCTTGACTAATTGTCTGGAGTTGCACATCAGGTTAACTGCACATTTTTTAGTTCAGATACGACATGGAGAACTTCGAAGTCAGTGGACTTGGGAACCATTGATGAGTGAAAGCTTAATCCTTTCACTTTTAGATCCGAATGATGTAACATTTTCCTAAAACTTGAAGTTCATGTTTATCCTTGTTAGAATGTGATGAATATTCTCATTTTTTTTTTCTTATTTGTTTTTCCCATGCAGGATGTTAGACAATTTGGAAAATCTATCTTAGAACAAGTTTCAGACACTCGGGGTCTTTCAAGTGGATTGAAATTTCTTTGTTCTCAAAAACCCTCATTGTATGCTACTATTCTGGGCCTCAAGCATGCTATGAAATTGGTAATACTTTTTGCAAATGTTTTCTTGATAATAATGTAGTTAGTGTCTGCCCTTTGTTGTTTTGTGTGTTTGTGCGTAAGGAAATGTCAGTGGAGAAGTATGATTTAGGGCAGGGATAAGGATCTTCTAAAGCATGAGCAAAATGGTTGAAAACGGAGACAGTGCAATCTATTCTCTGCATGCCTGATCCTAAACTCCCTTAAGATTACCATGAGTGTCCCCTAGAGAGAAACTGTAACACTTGTTGTAGTTTTTACTGTGGGCCAAATATATGCCCTTCAAGGGCATTCTCCTCCTATGAAGTTGAGAGACTCCTACACACGGATGTGGATACTCCAACATGGTTAGATAGCAGTTGAGACGCTGTATATGTGTGTTTATTTGAAAAGAGAGAAACTAATAAAATTAAATGAGTAACATAATACAATATCTATATTGATAACTAATATTTGTATATTTGCAAATCTCTCAAAAAGTACGAAGAGACATTATTTTATAAATGTAAGCACCTTGCTTCTCTAAATACAACCTCAAAACAAAAAGATGAGTTTATCTTTATAGATGGGTAATGTTTCCTTTTAGGAACAATACTCAAAGTTTTATGTTTTTTTTATGATAACTAGCTTCACACAAAAATAACAAAGTCATTATTTTTGATCATTTATTCATAGTTCTCTATTGTATGTCATAGCGCCATTATCACAAGGTAGTGGAGTTGAGTGGTGCTCTATTTCTTCTCAAAGAGTTGTCGTGGTAGTCATGGTACATTTTGTAGCTGTTTTTGTAGCCAATAGCATGTGTAGTTATTGCTTTGCTAGGTGTTTAGTTTTTATAGTTTTCTGGGGAGGGAAAAACTTCTGCAACTTCTGGCAAGGCAGAGGTGTTAACTTTGGGATGGCAACATATAGTCAGGTTTTTCTGCCCTATTGTAGAGTTGCAGTAGCAATAAAAAATTGTTTTTCTGAAAGAAGACGATGGAGATAGGGTTGGTAGTTGACATGATAAAGATAAAGAGGCTAGGGTTTTGTTTTTATTGTAGGGTGTGAGTGGGTGTTTGGCCTGATCCCCAAATTGGGAGCTCTCCACCCTTAAACGGTACTACAATTGGGAAGGGGCTTTCTTACTGTTTATCTTTCTGTAAATAATCATAGATTATGTTATTATAAAACTATGAAGTATATTATAATATTTAAGAGAAAAATATTAATACATAAATTTATGTTATATAATAAGACAACGATGTAACATAATAGTGACCATTATACTATTTGCTATCCTTCTATAGCTTTTTGGGGTGGCCTCTATTATTATCTGCTTTGGACTATTATGATTTTATGTATAATGTGTATTTTGAATGTTAAAATAATTGGATACACACACAGTAGTGTCTTTTAGGTGTATATCACTATGGATGTGTTCGCCTAAGTATTCAAATTGTCTAATGGGGCTGGCTCTATTCTTTGAGCTGACTAGAAATAATATATTTCTTGGATATGTAATGAGAAGTATATGGGAAGTGTCATTTATGTTGAAAATGTGTGTGACCAGAGAGTAGAGTTTTGAGAGAGACAAAACAGAAAAGGGTTTCTGAAACTTGTATAATGGATTACTAATGGAGAATATAACGGACATGTATCCATAGACTACTGATTTCTGATAGTCGGCAGTATGTTACACAGCTATAGCTGACAGGAACTTAACAGACTATTGACAAAAGAATATTATATCTAATAATACTGACATATTGACGCCTCCAGCATGAGGAATGTTAGTGGCTTAGTTCTTAATAGAATCTGCTTTGATTAAATGCACAAGGCAACTGCAAAAGTCAACTTAATTGCAACAGAATTCTGTCTGTGTTCTCACAAAATCCTATTGCACTGGACGACTAGTTTGTTCTATGTCCAATGAATTTGTGTCCAATGCCTGTGAAATATTGAGTTGCTGTAAAATGAATTTTGTCTTGACTGTTTCCCTTTATATTTCCAGTTTTACTAATCCCAGCGTGTATCTATGTAGGTGCAACTGGATTCTGTTCTGTTGAAGTTTCACACTCTACACCATTTTTGGTTTCTTCTATGCAAATTACTCAAAGATGAGGGTCTACTTGCTCCAGAGTTGCCAGAAAATACACATAGTGACTTAAGAATGCCAAGATTCTCCTCACAGGGTGGGTTTTTAAAGCAGCCAGCTTCCAGTTCTTTGCCTGAGAATGTTGTTAAAAACGCTGTCAATGTTGAACAAAGAACAAAGGAAAAACTTAGATGCTTGCTATGTGAAATGGCATGGCATATTTTCTGTAGGTGCTTGGTAAATGGCAAAAACTTCATTGATTACAATCTTTGCCAGGTATTATCTTGTCTTTGTTTTCCCTGGCTATTTTCTTTGTTCAGTTTTTTCAAACTACTGTGTTATTTATAAGATCATTTAGCTTTTTTATCATTTAATGGCATGCAGTTTTGGGATTTTGTTTCTTTGTTGTTATTAAAGTTAAGCTTAGATTAGATGGTAATGAATATATTTTTACTATCCAAATTTTATTAGTGAACACTGCTAGTTTGATAATTATTTGATACTCTTTTTTTTTTTTTTTTTTGTGCAAGTATCAAAATTGAGGTTAAAAATCACGTTTGTGTTTAATTTAGCTTTTCCTTATCTTCCTTTACTCTTTGTAATTCTTTTTCTTCATTGTTAGAATACTAGAGAATTTGAGAGAAAAAATTGTTTTTCATAATTATTGTATGATTTGTTACATTAGAGAATTTATAGCATTCTGTAGCTTGCATTACAAGGAACTGAAACAATTAGAGCTGTCACTTGCCAGTCTGAAATGCTAAACTAACTTGTAACTAATCCGCAATACACCATCCCAGCCCTGCTCTACAAACTCAAGGTGGGTGAGCCAAAGATTTTTATTTTTAAAGGTGCAGGAAATAAATGTTTCGTTTCTAGTACAAAAAGTTCGGGTAACCTATCCTACAATTCTGTAGTGTTAGTTTTTTCATCTTAACGAACAAAGACTGGATTGAGATATTTCTAGAGTTCTCTGTAAAAATGGCTTCATTGTCAGAGAAAGAGTCCATCAACCTCCTTAACATTGTTAATCATCCTCCTCAAACTCAACTCCTGAAATTTGCAGGTAGAGGAGTGAAAAGTAGCCCATTTGTCAATTTACCAATTGACATAATATTCAATCAGACATTTGGGATATGAAGGACATTACAAAGAGTTAGAGATTTAGATATAGGAATGGAACCGACACTTGCTATAGTACAAAAGGTACCATTTGCAATTCTGATCCTTTCATTTATGTAAACCTGTGCAAAGACTTTATGTGGAGAACTCTCTTGAGCAATTTTTGAAGTGGCTTGTAGCTCTAGAATCAATGATCCATGGAGCTTTAGAATTCTGTTTGGTACTAAAAGAGTAATAGAAAAGGAAATATCTTCTTTGTCTAGAGAGGAGGATGAATTAACTGCCATTTTAGTTTGGGCCTAACCAAATTTCGCACAAAACTAGCTTGTGAGGTGGGGTTGTCCTCCACTTATATACTCTATTTTAACTCTGTCTCTAGTCAATGAGACTTGGGTTTTCTTCCTATGTATTGAATATAATGGGCTTAGTCCATGTTCTCTATTATTTTGTTACTATTTCTGTTATTTTTATTATCTATAAATAAATAACCCTTTGTGTGTATGGGAATTAATCCTATACCTAATTCTCTATTTTAACATGGTATCTAGAGCCTAGGGTTAGGGTTAATTTTTTTTTTCGGTGAACTCACTGTTCACCGTTCTCATTCAGTTGCCTCCGTCACCGTTGCCGTAACCTTTGTTGCCGCCGTCGCCGCCACTGCTGCCGATTGGGTCGACGACACCACCATCAGGAGCGTTTCATCCAGGCGATTACTGTGCCTTTAGAATCACGACAATCGGAGCAGCAACGCGCCTATAGTGGCCTTTTTCGTTCCGGTCACCGTCACTGCTGCCGCCGCGCGTGGCGGCGCTTCCGGCGACTTTTCCGGCGGCGATTAACATCTTTGTGATGGTCGTCCTGCGAGTGTTCTAGATCTGTCCTCATTATCTTGATCGGAGCTTGTTTGAATTTTCGCGTTTTTTTCTCTCTCTATGGCTTCTTCCGCGGTTACCGTTGTCACTTCTTCAACTGTTGCGGTTGTCCAAGCTGCTCCTATGTCACCATCTACCATGGACCTTACTTCATCTGATATCTCAGTTCCACCTGCTATTTTTAATGAATTTCTCAAATGATATGAGGATCGTCAAAACTCTTGTCCCACTGCATCTGTTGTACACACAGGTATTTCTTTTGCTGGGCTCACCCATTCTAATTCTCTTGGTTCTTGGGTTCTAGACTCAGGTGTCATAGATCATATTACTGGTAATAAATCCTTTTTCTCTTCTTTCTCTACCATTTACCTTCCATCACCATGGCTAATGGTTCTAAGGTCTCATCCCATGTTATTGGTACTATTCATCTTTTTCCTTCTTTGCCTATTGATAATGTTTTGTGTGTATTTTGACAAAAGGGAATTAATCCTATACCTATTTCTCCATTTTAGTACTATGAAAAAAAAAACCAATAACAGTGGTCAAATTGTTTTGTAGTAAAAGGAATTGTAAATTGGAATCTGAGGATAGAACATTGACCACAGATGATGATACAACTTCGAGCCTTGTAGAATTTGTGGAACACATGGTAGGTGAACACATGATTAGAGCCAAAACTTTGATACCATGTAATTTTAGGAGAATAGAATAATTTTTCTTTATATTGATTGATCAAAATTACATGAGTTATATGGGCAAAAGATTGCCACGAGAAAGCCTAACCGCCCCGATTAATGATTACAAAATAAATAAGGGAGAAAATAGAGGAGAATCAAATGAGATTTTAAATAATCCAATCTTGATTTTAACTACCTAAATATTCGAGAGTCCTTATTTGATATTTAAATTTAAAATAAATTTCCTAACAACTTTCAACGGTAGTTTCTTGTTTTTTCTTTACTACCTAAATATTCTAGAGTTGTTATTTAAAATTTTAGTTTAAACAAATGTGCACGCAACTGTAAACAGTATAATTCCTTGTTTTTCAGATGACTTGTGTACGGTTACTTGAGATTCTCCCTGTTCTTGTTGATAAACTTTGTCTATCTGGTGATAAAGAGCTTGGGGATCTCACAATGCTTGTAAAAAATAAATTGAATTTCAAATGGCTTCATGATCTTATGGAATGGGGAAAGTCATCACTTAAAGTTGTAATTGTATATTGGAAGCGTGCTGTTACTTATATACTGAATCAGTTCAAAGCTTCTTGTGATAAAACTTCTCTGTCAACAATCATGACCATAGAGAATCTTATTTTGAACGGTGAGTTTAATTTCTGTGCTCAATTTCCCCTCCATGATTCTGTGAGTATTTTATTAATGTTTTGCATTGTCAATTTAGATGGTTATACTGTGGAAGAATTGACAGAACAAGTGTCACGCCTGTCGGTTTCCTTATCTAGGGAAGGATCTCACAATATTAAGGAGGCAAATCTGAACTCTGAATCATTGGTATCTGAAAGATTGCCATTTGAGAAAGGCTGTTTTACTTCAGATGTTCATTCTTCATCCATGGAGTATACAGAGTTACAAAATCTGGACTCTAGAATAATGATTGGCAAAAATAGCACTGACAGTGTAATTATTCTTTCAGATGATGAAGTGGAACCAAAAGTTTCTTCCAAGAAGGATATTTTATCAGTTGGTGAGGATGTTCACCACGTTTCTGATGCCAATATTATGCCCCATGATTTTGCTAATAGTTTACCAGCTGCTGACCATGCAAGCCAGAATGTTCCACCCATGAAAACTTTGAGAAAAACAAAGGAGACCTTCCAGAAAAAGGGCAGTTCTGGTAATTTATATGATAAGCCTGTGGTGACTTCATTTATTGGTTCAAAAGGCTCAGGCAGTTGTAGGAAAGAAGCAAGTTCAAAATCCAAGGATTTGGGGAATTTGACAAAGCTTTTAGATGAAGCTGCCAATGCTAAAAATTTGAATAAAGCTTGCAGTGGCATGGCTCCCAAAACTGTTGACAGTGTGTCAAGTGCTTGTAGTAAAATGTTATGTGATCAGGATGCGGAAGATGACCCCCTAGAGACCGCGTTGAAATCTGTGGGACGTGTCCAGTTGCATGTCCCAAAGCCTACAATTTTGAAAAGGCAAGTTATTCAACTCAAAACACCTTTTGAAAACAGATCTGGTTATCTTCGTAAATTGGAGGATCCAGTGAAAAGATTCAGGCCACCAAGGTTGGATGATTGGTATAAAGCTATTCTTGAGATAAATTATTATGCAACAATTGGATTGTCATCCACAAGAAAAGATGAAAACCAAATTGTTAACAGATTAAAGGAAGTTCCTGTATATTTTCAATCTCCTGAACAGTATGTCGAGATATTTCAGCCATTAGTTTTGGAGGAGTTCAAAGCACAGCTACAAAATTCTTTTCTTGAAATGTCTTCATGGGAGGAGATGTTTTATGGAGTCCTTTCTGTGATGTCAATTGAGAGAATTGATGATTTCCATATTGTACGCTTTGTCCATGATGATGGCGATTCTGCAAAATGCAGGAGCTTTGCAGAAAATGACTTTCTTTTGCTATCAAAAGATCCTCCTCAAAAATCTTCTCATGATGTTCATATGGTTGGAAAGGTATACTTTTATCCATTTGTGATTGCTATCATCTAAATATTTTTCTCCATGCCTATAATGTGCTACAATTCATTGTTTTAAGCTATGCATGCTTGAGTGGGTGGAAAATGTGAAGATTGAAAGTTAAGGAAAACGACTTTATACTAAACTTGAAAGCATAATGTAACACATTTGTTGTCCAACTCGTGTTTTTGTCACTTCTATCTTAATTCAAAGTAAAAAAGGTTTAAAAACCTTCAATACTCTACCAATTTGGTTCTTCTCCTTATTTCAACCAACTCAAGCAAGCTTATTCATAGTGTCTTGTACAAAATTTTCAATAATAGTGTCTTATGCACTTAAATGTTGTATTGTGTTTTGTTGAGAAGTTTATCTTGTATGAAGATTTGTGAGCCCTGGATTGGTAAGCCTGTTGTCCTTTTTGCTGAGAATTGATTGCTAATTCTATGATTGACCATGTGTGAAAATTGCAATAGCCTATACATAAGTTGGTTTAACTCTGAATTTTCATGTTAATATCTTAATTTGTTCCTTTTTAACCCTTTATCAGAAGTGTATATTTTTTATCTTGTTTTAGTGGCAAATAGAATTCATCAAATGTAAAGTGGATTCTGGAAGCTTGCCAACTGTTTAAATTAATCTTAAAGTTGCTGTGCGTTGGGTTACCTTTTTGTTGAACAAAATTTGTGCTGGTTCCCCATTGTGGCAAAAGCTAACCTCAAGCCACTTCTTTACCTCAATGCCACCTGAAGAAGTGCAGACAAATCTGTCAAGTTAAAGCCGTCTGTGTTTTTGCAGGTTGAAAGGCGTGACAAAGACAATAAAAGAGGTTCAAGTATTGTTCTCGTCAAATTCTATTTTCAAAATGGTTCTTTACGATTGAATCAAGCTAGACGGAATCTCACTGAGCGAAGTAAATGGCATGCATGCCGTATAATGAGCATTACCCCACAAATGCGAGAATTTCATGCATTGTCATCAATAAAAGACATTCCTTTACTTCCGCTCATTTTGAATCCTGCCAACAATTCCTTTTGTTTCAACGAATGTAAAGAGGTAGATCTAAATAATTTGTGCCAGTCATTGCAGCAAGTTCTGAGGTCAACATTTAATGTCAGTCAACTTCAAGCAATAAGTGCTGCTATTGGAAGGGCCAAAGCGAAAAAGACTGTTGAATTATGTCTTATTCAGGGTCCTCCAGGTAGTTGATCCACCTTGAGCTATCTCTAAACCATGAAGATCTTGTCATTTTTTCTACTTAAGCTTTTTAAATTGTTAATTTGCATGTATGCTTATGTAAATATAGGAACTGGGAAGACTCGAACTATTGTTGCAATTGTCAGTGCTCTTCTAGTTTCTCAACCGAAGATGAATTGTCTGAAAAATTCTTTTGATGAAAACTTGTACCAGAATTCTTCTTCTACCTATTCAAGACCGAAGGTTAGTCAGAATGCTGCCATTGCAAGGGCATGGCAGGATGCAGCGTTGGCTAGACAGTTGGGCAATGATATGCAAAATTCATCAGCATCTTTTGGAAATTATGTGAGACAAAGAGTGCTTATCTGTGCTCAATCTAATGCTGCAGTGGATGAGTTGGTGGCAAGAATTTCTAGCCATGGTCTTTATGGCAGTAATGGGAAAACGTACAAGCCTTATCTTGTGAGGGTTGGAAATGCAAAAACAGTTCATTCAAATTCACTGCCATTCTTTATTGATACGTTAGTTGATCAACGTGTAGCTGAAGAGAGGATGCATTCAAATGTTGTGAATAGTGATTTAGGGGTAGATTCATCAGCCATGCTGCGGTCTAAATTAGAGAAACTAGTTGATTCTATTAGGTTTTACGAAGCCAAGCGTGCTAACTCAAGGGATCAGAATTCTAATATTAAAAGTCATCTGTATAATGACTCTCATATGACAATCGAGAAGGAAATGTCAGAGACAGAAATTGAAATTAAGCTACGGAAACTGTATGATCAAAAAAGGCAAATATATAAAGATCTTAATGATGTTCAGACTCAGGAGAAGAGAGCCAATGAAGAAACCAAGGCTCTTAGGAATAAGCTACGGAAGGCTATACTAAAGGAAGCTGAAATAGTGGTAACTACATTAAGTGGCTGTGGTGGGGATCTTTATGGGGTATGCTCTGAGAGAATGTTAAACTCCAAGTTTGGGGGTCCATCTGAACATACCCTCTTCGATGCTGTTGTAATTGATGAAGCTGCCCAAGTATATACATCTTTGTTCTGCTATAAATAATTTTTCTGCAATCCTCTAGTTAACTATATTTACCTTTTGATATATTTTTGTTGCTACAGGCTCTTGAGCCAGCTACTTTGATTCCTCTTCAGCTTTTAAAGTCAAGTGGAACCAAATGTATTATGGTAAGTGTACTAAACAGAATCTTTTGAACTTATACTGATGTAGGGTAAATAGTAAAACTGACCTTTGTAATTTATTCAAGGTTGGTGACCCAAAGCAGCTTCCTGCAACTGTCCTCTCAAATGTTGCTAGTAAATTTCTTTATGAGTGTAGCATGTTTGAGCGCTTACAAAAGGCTGGGCATCCTGTTATTATGCTTACAGAACAGGTACATAGTTTGCTCCTAGATGAGTAAAATATACTTTAGAAATTGTTAGTTCGATGCTTCATTCCATGCCATAGATTTTGATGAATCTGAGAGCAATCATTCTAGTTTGTTTTTGACAGAATACATTGGTGTTCTTTGATCCATTTTGCTAACCTTAACTGGTAGGAAAAGTACCTTTCTATCGTATGATTGAATCAAACAATTTAGACAATGGTGAGAGGCAACTCTATTTCTTATTACGGAATGTAAGGAATGTGGATTGACGAGAGATACACAAAAGATTCAAGAAATCTTATTTTGGGATAGGTTTATGGGGTGAATGCTTTAGCTATTTGTAACAAATGCTCATTTATTTTTTCATTAGTTGGTAGTCATTACCATATGGAATATTCGTTTTCTTGTGTTTGATGGAACTTTTGTAGTACTATGAGTTTGAGTTTTGGAGTTGTTTCTTTTGGTAATTTTCAGAACGTTCAATGAAAGTAAGGATTTTATAGTGGTTGTGTGCTATTATTTATGCATTTAGGGTATTCGGCTCAATATTTCAATTTGCTATTAATCCCATTGGTGCTCAGCTCAAGGTTTTCTTTATGGTAATCATATTGATGAATATGCAAAGGGATCAAATCGAAGAGCTATTGTGTGATAATATGTTGTGTTGAGATACGAGATGCTACTAATTATTGTGACTATTGACATGTAGTTGGGATACGCCGAGTTATTATTAATTGTTGTATTTATTTCAATAACTTATTTCTAGGGTGGTAGAGTCCTGTATAATGTAACCTCTAGTTAACTTTAAGAATCTCAATCAGAATTTCTTTCCTAACTTTTCCAAGTCTGTATCAGAGCTCTGATTTGGGAGCTCTGCATCTGCATTCAAACCCTTGCTGGCTTAGTTGCAGCTCCTTTTTTTGGGTTGCCTGAAGTTCTCCAAAGTTGCTTGTATTCCTGGTTGCTGTTACCACGACCAGATGAATTTGTACAAACACAAAAAAGAGAGTTGTAATTCTCTGTTACTGAATAGATCAGAGTATTACAACAGTTATGAAGGAAAAATATAGAAGTCAGTTATAACTGAATAAACAGAAAAGAGACATCTCTAACATGCTCAATTATTTGACCATGAGAATAAAAAGAAGGAAGTTGTTCATGCTCTAATACCACAAAGAATGTGAAGCCTTCTCTTTCTACCAAGAATTGGATTAAATGTATCTTTATTGGTTATCCTACAAACGAAAAGAGGTACAAATGTTATCAACTTTAGAGTCGTCATGTCTTTATCATAATGGATGTCACTTTTCACGAAATAGAATCCTTTTTTTCAAGTCCTTCACATCAAAGGAAGAAACACTTGAAGTGGTAGAGCTCTCTCCTGTCATTTGCATATTTTTCTTTGCATGATGCCCAATATTTAAGTGATGGAGCCACCACAAGTAGGATAAAATGAAGTGATAGTAAGGAAGAAGACAAATCTTCGGAAAAAAAATATCAAAGAAGACAACCTACTTTGAGGCCAGAGCAAGATGAGTTGTTGAATTGGAGGTGAGGGTCCCTAAAGGTAACAATTAAGAGGTAAGTGTTACTGAGAATTTACCGATTATGTTGGGAAAAGAAAAAGATCGTATGTTAAATATCCTATTTGTCATTGTGTTAGCACTGATAATCTCTCTAATAGACATCGAAGTTTTATTGTTGTCATTGATGCCTCAAAAATTCATATCTCAGTCCAAGAAGCCGTGAGGACTGAACATTGGACTCAAGCCATGAGAGAGGAGATGAATGCATTAGAGGGAAACTCAACATGGAAGACTGTTGACAAACCAAAAGACAAAGGTTATAGGGTGCAAAAGAATATGTACAATGAAACACAAGACATATGGGTCAGTAGACAAGTATAAAGCTAGATTAGTTGCAAATGGGTACACTCAAACTGATGGAGTTGACTATAGCAATGATAAATATAGTTTGAGTTCTTCTTGCTCTAGCAGCTCATTTTGATGAGACTTACACTAATTGGATGTGAAGAATGCATTTGTTCATGGAGCGTTAGAAGAAGTGTACATGGAGATTCCACTGGGATTTGAAACTTGTAGTGGAAGAAATAAGGTATGCTTCCTAAAGAAGGTCTTCTATGATCTTAAACAATCTCCAAGAGCATGAGTTGGGAGATTTACAAAAGCAATGGTTTCATAGGCATATAAGCAAAGTCAATGAGATCATATTTTATTCATAAAGCACTTCATTACAAAATAGAAAAATTGGCTTTAAAGGAAAAATTAGATGCCCAATTTGAGATGAAAGACGTGAGAAAACTTAAGTATTACCTTGGAATAGAGATTGCTTATTCAAAAACGGGATGTAGACCCTGAAGAGTCCCTATTGAACAAAATCATAAAATTGGAAGTGAAGAGAGCTCTCTTGTAGAAAACACCCAATATTAGAGATTGGTAGAACTTATTTGTCAACAATGAGGCTGGACATTGCTTATGCAGTTAATTGGTAAGCTTGTTTGTGCATGATTTGAGAGGAAGACACATGCATGCAATTGACAACATTTTTCAGTACTTGAAATCAAGCCCAAGAAAGGAGCTACTACTTAAGAAAAAAGACCCTTTTCCTTAAAGATATATACTACGCAGACTATGCAAGTTCTGTTACTAACAGAACATCTACCTTTGGGTACTATAGGTTTCTGGGAGAATGTCTAGCTATCTGGAGAAGCAAAAACAAGATAGAGAGTCTTGTTCAAGTGTAGAAGCTGAATTTCAAGCCCTTGTTCAAGATGTGTGTGAAGGACTTTGGATGAAGATCATATTAGATGACCTTAAAGTAAAGGTTGACATCCCTATGTAATTGTACTATGATAACAAGTCAGTCATGAACATTGCTCGTATTCCGGTAACATGATAGGATCAAACATATTGAAGAAACATACATTTTATCAATGATAATCTTGACAAAGGTCTTATGATTACAACCCATGTCCCAACAAGATTTTTGTTAGCAGACATCTTCACCAAGGGATTTCCTTAGGACAAATTTCAGATCTTGTAGGCAAGTTGGGAATGATTGATATTCATTTATCAACTTTAGGGGAAGTGTTGTCAACAGGGTATTATTGGGTTGAAAATATCCTAATATCTCTATGGTAATTAGGATAGATATCTGTTGAATCTTCACATTCATTTTACTTGATTCCTATTTTTTCTTAAGAGAGTGTGATTGTTACAAGTAGAAGACTTGAGAATGTAATTATCATGATTGTAATTAATAAAATATTTATTTTCTCTCATTATTCAAGATAAGACCCTAGAACAGAACCTTCTGTCTTTCAAATACACTCTAGGAATGCTCTAGAAAATCTCTTTCAATTCTCATATATTGAGAAGTTGTTTACAAACTATTTATAAACTACATAGCCGAAATTACTACCTAGATGTAATATAAATGCATCTAAAATTACATTCAAATTCAAACCTAACATATAATGGTCAAAAATTAATCTAGTCTAGGGAGGGAAATTTGAATATCAAATCAAAATGAAATCAAGGAGACAATCAATTAGTTGGCCAAAAATTGAGGAGAATATACTGCATGCTTGGTCTTGCCTCTCATGCTCCTTTCATGTTTGCCTTACCTTCCTTTTGCTTCACTTTTCTTTGTCCTTTGTTGATTTGGGTTGATCGAGCTATATGGGCTACACTGGGTTTGAATTCCTTTCATTTGCTCGTTAATTCTTAGCCCTCTAATGGTTACACCCCTAGCTTATTGGGGTTAGAAGGCCCTATTACAAAAAATTGCTTTTTGCACCTATTTTGCAAACAAAATTTTACAAACAAAATAAACTCTTCCCTACAAGAATTTATTTATTTAAAACTGTTTTAGTTCCTCCTTATCCATGCACTCATCATTTGCAAAACCTTTTAGCTTGAGATTCATGTGTAGGAAGAAGAGGTTCAACTTGAACAATGGAAGCAATCTCAAATCTACTTTCAATAAGAGAAACAACTCATGCATAATCTTGTGGTAGACCTTCCTAGATCACATCAAGTTCATTAAGAGATATGGGATTTCACACACCAACTAATTCATCCACAATATTCTTGATTTCACACATTGTTTCCCATCATGGGAGGTAGTTCGAAGATTAGTGCGAAATTGGCAAGTGCACGCCTTTGTATGCATATGGAAGTATTTTCGTGGATTTTATCCCAAACTTGATAGTAGTGAATAGAGCCAATGATGCGAGAGAGAACAAATTTTGACAATGTGTATTGAAGCTAGGTGAGCAACATTTGATCCTGAACTTCCTAAGTTTCATACATGGGATTGACATAATCAACTTCACGATCTTTATCCATTATATTTTGATCCCACAGAAAAAAAAAAATTAAGAGCTTTGGATACCATCTTAGGAGAAGATTAATTGTAAATGGAGTTTTCATTATGTCAACCCACCGTAAACAGAAAGCCATGGGAGCACTTATAGAAGCTACCCTTAGGATAGAAATGTGTAGATAGATAACAAATAATGACCGCTGGAACAACAACCTAGCATGTGTTGATAGCATATCTAACAAACAATGATATCTATCCCTAAAAATTCTCATAGGAAATGAAATCAGGAATAGTATCCCACCACATATGATGTGTTGATAGTATATGTAACAAACTTGGTTCATGTGACATATATGTTCCAACTTGAAGGGGAGCATTAAAAATATGATTTGATTACATTAAATAGAAAATATGATATGATTTGATAGGGTAATATCTTATCAAATATTTTCCATTATTAGGTATTGATTTTATTCTTCATTAGTATTTCTTCTTCAGTATGAATTAAGAGTACTCATGTTACAAATCACACAATTACGAGCAATCATCTGTATTTGTTTGTTGGTGGGCATGGAGTGTTATATGTTTACATTGTCCTGTCCTATGATTTAAAGCTGAATCCCTTTATGATTTTTTTTTCTCACAATGGCAGTATAGAATGCATCCAGAGATTTGCAAGTTCCCATCATTACATTTCTATGACAACAAATTACTGAATGGTAGCCAAATGTCTAACAAATCAGCACCATTTCATCAAATCAATGGTCTTGGGCCATATGTGTTTTATGATATCATTGATGGCCAGGAGGTTCGAGGGAAAAGTTCTGGTGTAATGTCTCTCTGTAATGAACATGAAGCTGATGCCGCAGTTGAAGTGCTAAAGTTTTTCAAGAAAAGGTTAAATTTACTTTCTGTTTCTGTTACTTTTATGCTTATCATGATGCTTGCTTACGAAACTACGAATGTCTCCTAAGGTACCCTGCTGAATTTGTTGGTGGAAGAATTGGTGTGGTTACTCCATACAAGTCTCAACTTTCTCTTCTTCGATCTCGTTTTCTTAATGCATTTGGACATTTGAGTGTAGCGGATATTGAATTTAACACTGTGGATGGTTTTCAAGGTAGGGAGGTGGACATATTGATACTTTCTACTGTAAGAGCAGCTCATTCAGGTATTATTGCTTCCGAAATAAAGTCAAACTCTATTGGATTTGTTGCTGATGTAAGACGGATGAATGTTGCTTTGACAAGGGCCAAGTTATCACTTTGGATTTTGGGTAATGCTAGAACTCTACAGACTAACCAGAACTGGGCTGCTCTTGTGAAGGATGCTAAAGAAAGAAACTTGATAATGAGGGCTAGGATGCCATATCATTCAATGTTCAAAACAGATAAAAATAATTTCTTAATTGAAAATTCTGATAATCATGCAAGACCACTGAAGCATGAGAAGAAGGTTAAGGATAGTGACCAGACTGTTAACATGGTTTTGGTTCATGGAAAGGATACTGTTGAGAGGAAAAAGAAATGTGTTACCTCTGAAGTCTCGGACAGGAATAAGGGTAATGGGGATGAGAATACTTCTTCAGCTTTGGGAAAATATGCTCCATGTAAGGGAAGGAAATCTGAAGATGAGCATTTCTCCATTACTAAGGACATGGGATATCAGGTTGCAAATTATGAAAGCAGAAGCTCCTGCACTGACATGTTTGAAATGTCAGGTCATCAGATTTGTGATGGGGGAAGAGAAGAAGAAGACAAATCGAAAATTAGCATGGGAAAGAAAGCATTGGGTAAAAGACAATTAAAATTTCAACAATCAAGGAACAATTTAGAATTTCCAGTGGAAGAGGCAGGTGGTGGGCACAAGGTGTCAAAAAGACCAACTACGCATTCTGGAGGGAATAGGAGCAGTTCTGCTGAAATTTCTGTTTCCTCAATGAAAGGCTGTCATAAAGAGAGAGATGCAGTTGATCAAGGTACTGCGTTTACTAAAAATAAAGTCGATGAAGTTTCAAAAAGGAAACAGCAGCGTGAAGCTGTAGATGCTATTCTTTATTCATCATTGATATCTGCAAAGAAGGACGACACATTGACAACAGTTTCGGCAAAAAGGCCCTTTTCCTCATCTGTTGCTAGTAGGAGTACCCAGCTGTCTAAGAAAAAAAGTGGTAAACTTCCGCTGTGACTAGTTTGTATGATTTATCTTTTAGTTGATATTATTAAAATAAAGAAAAAATAAATATAGGATTAATATTCCCTTGTGTAAAATATACACATAGGGTTTTTTATTTATAAATAGAAATAGTAACAGAATAATTGAAAATATCGATTAAGTCCGTTAATACAAGAATGCCAAGAAAGTAATACTCTATATTCTTGATAACAAATGTTATTCTGCTAGGGTATGTCTCTATCTTTAGTCAAATCCCTCCTGCACTGTTTACTAAAACAGCAGATGATATTGCTACTGGGGAAAACCCGTCCCACATTAAATAGAGGTATTGCTTGGTAGCATTTATAAATAGAGGCAATTCTTATTCCATAAACTAGCTTTAAGGGTCAAGTTTAACACATCCCTTCCCTCGTTGCGTGAAGATTTGTGTCATTGTTTAATTAGATGATTATCAGCTTTCATCTAAAAGTCCTATTGAGGACTAATTTGGTTAGACTATCTCTTGCATAGGTTTCTCTCCTGTAGTTGCATATATTTGAAGGTGGTTTATTTATATAATGTTCCACCGAAGACGTTAGAAAGGAATGGAAGATTTTAATGCCTACTTGCGGCTAAGGAGGTGCAGGTTGATTCCATTGTCTGTCTCAGATGTTAGCTTTTCGATTCTATTCCCTGTGATTATATTGCATGGCTCATAGGGAAGCATGCATGATATTTATATGTTTGTTTTAAACTTCACGTTCTATTATTGGAGAAGTAAAATCCAGTGGAAACTATTTGTGTCCTGTTGAGATTTGTAGAAGATTTTGTTCTTATTTCCTTTGTTTCAGTTTTTATTATCCTTGTCTTGTGTCTTGTTACCTTTTTATCTCTACAATAACGGATTCTTCTCGCTTTTGTATTGATTTCTGATTAAGATAAATAGCCTCAGGACTATTTTTTCCTCAAGCATCCAACATACCTAGTCTTGTATTAAAGTTGTTATTAAAAGATCACATCCCGTGGGCCTGTTCACGGATCCCCTTCACGAAGGGCTGTCTTGCATTAGTTTGTCTTGGCAAACTACCTCCATTTGAGGTCGGCTTGCTGGCATCAGTAACTGACACCCCATTCTGTCAGACACCCAAAACCGGTGTTGCCCAAAACTAGAGTCAATAAAAGCCATGGTGTGTTATAAAAGCCATGTTTCTATCAAAACTTTTTGGTTTTCTTATATGATCTGTTATAAAAGCCATGTTTCAGATTGTGAATGAAAGCTATTTGTTTTTGCTGCATTTTCCTCTGAATTTGAAACACTTTTTCAGCAAGATCAAATCAATGAACATGGGTTTAAGGAAGGAACAATTTTGCTCTGAGGACTAAGGTTGAGGCTTTTCATGGTTCTTGTTGTGATCACCACCTAGACTTACATTGGATGAAGATATTTGCTGTCCACATTTGATGATTTCCCATCCATGTTGTAATGGTGAGTGAGTTTTCATTTGTTCAGTAATGTGAAAAAAACTGAAACTTTTAAGTGATTTCATGCAACGAGGCATAATGACTACCTGTACAAATAGCCACAGATTTGTGTAAATGAATGAAATTTTGTTTATGTTTTATCTTAGAGGCCGAAAAATGGAAAAACTGGATGCATTATACAACTTATTTACCCATTTGTTCCGGTAGATTAGTTGAGTTTCTGAAATTCAAGTAATCAATTTGAGGAATTCTGGTCCATCAGATACTTTCTACTTCTATTTGATATCCTGGCTAAAACCAATCCCCATTGGAAACCACCGTGATTATTGCTTGGTAATGGGGACGTGTATTACTTTTGATGTCAACACTTCTCTTCCTTTCCTAAAGAATTGAATTAACATTAGAGTACATATCATTTGTACGTTGGCATTGCAACTTGAGAATATAAAGCAATGGTGTGCACTGGGGGGTTCTTGGAATTTCATGCTTTGTAGTCGTTAATCAAAACATGCTTTTGGTATCGCCCTAAAGATTAGTTATTCGGGCACCCAAGACTAACTCTGTTTTCATGTACAGTTTAAATCACTAACAATGGCTTTCGCAATTTTACTGAGGTTCAGTTGCAAGATTGTAGGGATGCCAACAACTGAGAGAATTGCTCTTTGATTCCTAACAGAGCTTGAATAAACTATCATTACATGATAGTTTAATCATGTTTTGTTTACAAGCTTAATTTTCTCAATGTCATTTGGATGTCAAAGGAGTTTAATTTGGTTGGTTGAGCATGATACATGATAGGATGGGCCGGAGGCCTAAAAAAAGAAGATTAAGTGGTTCAAGGATTTTGTAAGGACGAATTATTCCTCCACCCCGACCCCGATACCCTCTTCTGCACCTCCATAAAAATTTTTAATTCCAAAACTAACTTTGTGAAAATGACCAAAATGTTCTTACTTTATTAAAGACCACCAGGGAAGCCGTCTCTGTGTTTTATCTCAAATACGTCTTTTATAGTGTCGTTTTTGAAGGTTTTGAGGGTGATTGAACGGTAAGGAAGACTTTTCGACCATTGTACAGTGTTTATCGGCTGCAAGGAACAATGAAAAGGTAAATTTTTTTATTTTGGTGGATTTTTGTAGTTTCTGATAGGGCACTCGGATGAAGTCATCCAGTTTTCATTTTTTTGAAATTTGAAAACTAGACATTCAGACGTTCGGTTCATAAAATGTTAATCAGATGCATTAGAGGGAAGATGTCATCCAATGTGTAACTTGTGATAAAATTATCTTAGAATAATTTTAAAATTAAATAAGTAGTATGTTATGTAATAAGAATTACAACTATTCATTTTGATATCCTATATTTATTTGAAAAAAATATCTTCATATAGTTTGTGATACTTTAAACCAAGCTCATTTTTCTTAAAAAAACTCTGCCTCTAATTTTATCAAAATTCAACTAATCACTTAAAAACATGCACAAGTAAATATTCTGAACAGTTTATTTTACACGAGTAATCTTCCTACTTCCTCGTATTTAAAGAAAGTATTAAATAACGAAGTGTTTAATGTCTGGCAAAAAAAATACAAAAATGCATGTTACATACCAAACGGTAAAAAAGAAAGATTTATAATTATTCTTTACGCATATCACTCGATTTGTCCAATAGACTAAACCTTATTTATCTGCTTATTTCATGCATTAAAATGCAAATAAATGTCCGTGCTTAATTTTTAGTTTTCATCGCCGTTGTGGTCTCCAGTTATAAGTAAAAAATTGTCTATGCCAATATTTCTAGAAGACACTTTTCTGGCACTAGTTTCTTACACACCTCTATGGAAGAAGTTCAATTTGCCATAGATTAAAATTATTTTAAATTGTAATAGAATATATTTTTAAACTACTTAATTTGAAAATATACTTTAAATTATATAATTTAAAATACATTTCTAGATTACGTAATTCAAAAATACATTATAAAGAATTATGTAATTTAAAATTGCATTCTAGATTTTATAATATGAAATATACTTTTCATGAATGAATCATACAAGAATGAACAATTTATAATTTATCCTGACCTCCATTGTGATGGAATTTTATCCTATCTAACTAATGAGCTGAGGCAATGAATTCCTAAGATCTTGGTTTCAAAACACTAGGATTAATCTCGATGTTCACGAATGCAAGATTAATGAATAGAACTAATTCGTAGCACCGTGCATGGATGATATAATCCTAATTAGACTAATTATGCATCAATTTCTCATTTGGTGTTCAATTTTTTTATTTAAACTTTTTTATTTCTGTAATTGAAAGAATTTCTATCTCTTTGAAATAATTACAAGGAACACCCAAAAATGTGATGTGCTAAGCACGATTTCTACATGGGAAACCTAAAATCCTAAAATTATACAACTATTAATATTTACAGGCTATCATTACACGGGAGGAGAGTCCGGCATCCTTCCAATACCCATAAATTCAGCAGCAAATTCTTCATCATTTTTTCCCAGCATATCCTTTAAGCTACATTTGATATCCCTTCTTTTCAACACCCAATATCTGGGCTTTATCTTCTTCTCTAGCGAGTAGCTAAAATACCGAGGGTAACTCACCACATCTCTTACAGGCCTCTCCATTGAGTTCACAAGGAATTCTATTTTTGGCTTAAGAACCCCCTCTATACTGTACCCAAGAAGAGGAGAAAATGTGCGTACCATAAATGCAATGTCTTCCTCTGAAAGACCTAACTTCATCAAGTACATTATCCTGCAAGTATCAACAGCTAAAATTACTAGACAATAAAAAAGTGACATCTCAATCAATCAATCACTAGTTGAGAAGCAGGTTCATGTTTCACGTTTTTGCGGACGAAATGTAACATTTATGAAGTGGTCATGATACAGTTGAAGAAATTACGAAACCACTATTTTCTTTTATTAAAATAGAATATACTTGCTGCTGGAAAAATGAAACAAGGTGCATAGTAAATGTATAAACATTAGTTGGGTAAGTGTAAACAAATATGATACTGAAACAACGGTAAAAAATATATAAAAATAGATTAGTCAGAGCAATACCTTAGCAGTAAAGTTTTGTCAATGTCAGAAACAAGTAATTCAGGATACTTTCTGATAACCCCAGGAAGGAAAGTCTTACAAACGCCAACCTTACAAAGGAACTCAATCTTCCTCTTTAAAGTTCTATTAATGCTAGAAGCAAAAATTTCAGGGCAGCGGGCAAGTATTCTTCCGATAGTTTCTTTATCTAAATCCATATTTTCAAACAACAAAACAATCTGCAGACAGCAACGAGCAAGAGACTTGAATATCAATTTTCTGAACATTATTTTCTATAATAAAACTGTACATGGTGAAGCATTATATAGACTAAACAGCTTAAATATTTTCTTAAAAAGGCTTGTAGTAACAAACAATTATCCTAATTTCTGATAATTACAATAATTATAAAGCAATTAGTGGGACTATTACAGTACTTCCCTTCAAGCTAGAGAATAGAAATTGGAATTCTATTATTTCGAACTTGCCAATAAGGTCATGGAAAATCTCCCTAGGTAGTCCTTTCATAAACACATCAGCTAATTGACAAGCTATCTGAAGAAAAATTACTCAAAGGAATGAACAAAGGAACATTTAGTAGGTTTAGATGATTGTTGTTGCTGAGTCAGTTCGTGTTTTCCTTTCCTATTGAGTCAGTTCGTGTTTTCCTTTCCTCTTGAGACACCAATGTAGGGTACCAGCCTTGGTCTAAGCAGGTTTAGTTTAGGTGCCCATAGAAAAAAAGCTAACACCTGTCATGACATTTCAAAGGGCAAGAAGGAAATACTCTCAGGAAAGAAGACATCAGCTTTCAAAATACTGCTCTTCCTATAAAGGTTCATTTTCTAGAAAGGTTACATCCACGGAAGCAAAGTAACAGCTATCTGAGGTGATAACATTTGTGCCCCTTGTAAGAAGCATTTCACAAAAAAACATAGTTAATAGCACTGCATGCTACCACATATCTTCAGCCTCCTCTTTTTTTAACAGTTTAGAATCCACCATAAGAGCATACTCCAAATTTAACAACCACACAAACACAATGTGCTATCTAAGAACCCCAAAAGTTCTTTTTACAGAAATTTGCTGCCTTAAAATGAACAAATACATGTCATATCTCTCAACTGAATATAAAACACGTGCTAAACGAAAAGAGAGGTTGAGGCCTACGAATCAGCAACAAGTCAAAGGCGCAAGTTGAAAAACTGCCTAAATTGCGGTCATCCCAAGCTTCCCTTAGTGGACTCTTTGGAGGCTGCCTTAATTGCAATCTCAAGGGTGTTGGTTTAATCCCACTTAGCTTAAAGATAAGGTTTAGATAGAAATTGGAAATTTTGACCATCCTCATTTTACAAGATAGTTTTGGGAGATGAATAGGGCTCTTAACCCAAACTTTGAGATAGTATCAAAATTTATCATAGATCCATTATTTAGTCACTTGCATTTACTCCAGGCTGATAGCCCTAGTTCTGAGAGAGACTGATCCCAAGCTTTAATTGCAGTCATTGGTACATATTGAAAAATGGCCTTAATTGCGGTCATCCCAAGCTTCCTTAGTAGTGGCCTCTTTGGAGGCTGCCTTAGTTCCAACCTAATGCGTGTTCCTTTAATTCCACATAGTCTAAAAATAAGGTTTACATAGAACTTATAAAGTTTGTACAACTCTCACTCTACAAGTTAGTTGTTTTGGGGGCCTGGATATAGGGATTTTACTTGTCAGTTTTATTGGATAGATTTAGGCTGTTTAAACCCAAATTCTTAAAGAGTACAAATCATATTATTGAGTAATAGTTGAGAGTAGAAGTGTCGTAGAGAAAAAAAAATGCTTGAGAGTGAGCTCTCAGCATATCTAATTTCATATTTGGTTGTTAAGTCTGAAAGAAATACAAAAGGACTGACAGAAAACCTACACCTATGACCCTGTATGATTGACAACCACCCCAAAACAGCTTGTACAAAATGATCTAGATGACAACAGAAAGCTTTTTCTAGCATTTCTCTTCAAGTTGAAGCGTATAGGTTAAAGGATTTTACATCTGTAATTAACACTATTCACAACAATAAAGAAACTCTTTATGGTATCCTAGAGCTAGGCTTTTCTTTTTCTTTTTTTTTCCCCCAGTGTACTGCTCACACAAACTGCTGCAATTCTTCATTCACCATTGTTGAGCCCTCCTTTCTCCAACGAGCAGACTCACCAAAGTTGCCATCTCGTCTCCCAACAACAACCATCGTGCAAGAATCATTGCCTAAATTCGTTTCACATGACCCATTCATATCAGCAAGTGACACTGTTTTCCAGTGGCCCACCCTTCTACGACCTCCTGTTGTGCTTCTTCTGTGGGCGAACCACTTTTGGGCTTTGTTTGACATTCTTTGACTCCATGGCTTCTTTTGATTTTGGCTTCCGCTCAATCTCTCGTTACTTTCACCAATGTACCACTAATCCCATGCAAAAACTCATAAGGACATCAAATTACAGTACTTCGGTTGTTGTTGTCCAATTACAGTTTCAAGGCCAAGGCAGAGCTTGTCATTTTACCACTACGACCTCTGCAATTCCCACCTTTTAATGTAGCGTCCTCTTGTTCTCTCATCCCCAATCTTCAAGCACAGTACCAGGCCTTTACGACCTGATATGACATATGGAGGAAGGCCAAGAAAGTTTATTCAAACAATGTTGATCGTTTCTACAATATACTCACCAGCTTGATGAACATCAAGTTGGAGAACATAGGCATGCAGACATATCTTCAAAAGCTTGATCACCTAATATTCTACTCTTACGCCCTTTACTACCGATGCAGAAACATTCTACAAATAACTAGATCAATTTTCAATGGTACTTGCTCTTGCTAGACTTCCACCAGACCTTGAAGTTGTTTGTAAGAAGATGCTCTCTAGTTCTACTATTCCTACCTACAATGCGGTCCAAGAGTAGTTGTTGTGTCACATATCTTCGACAGCTTCATCACTTGATTGTAGAATATTCTACTCTTATGCCCCTTATTACTGATGCAGATACATCTTACTAAAAACACGACCAATTTTCAATGTTACTAGCTCTTGCTAGACTTTCACTGAACCTTGAAGTCATTTGTAATTAGATTCTCTCTAGTTCTACTATTCCTACCTATGATGCTGTTCAGGAGCAGTTGATGCATCTCTCCATTCCTTATACTTTTGAAAGCACTTCAGTGTCTCCCGGGGGTTCCTTTGCCCTACTCTCTGACTTCTCTCATGGTGGTCAAAGTAGAGGACATGGTGGCAGTCGTGATCATGGTTGAACCTGAAAAACTGCTGCAACTCTTGGAGTCACGTTGAAGAAGAATGTCACACCAAAGCTTGGTAGCAGTACTAGCTACTGTGGCCTAAGTCACCACTCCTACTTTAGATACCGAGTATCATGAACTTCACAAGTTCCAAGCAGGCAACCAACCTGCATCACCTAAACATTTTAACACTTTTATAACCTCTCTAATTTTTCCCCTCACACAAGACTCCTTTGGTCTCGAAGGAAAGCTAGTGCACAATTACTACCTTGTGCTAAATTTTAACCTTTTCTAATTTTAAAAATGGGTGAAACAAGGATTAGACCACTTGGTAATATAGGCTCTAATACCATGTCAAGAGCATGCCATCTCAAAAGCTTATGTTGTTGAGTGAACACACGCCAATGGATTTATACATTTATGTCATTTGTTACAAATTAAACACTTGATTGAAGCTAAAAATAAATACCTGTAGAAAGTCTTTGGGCTTCCGTAGTAGTAGTTGAGGACTTCTAGCAATAACCTGATTTAACTTTTTCTTCCGAACTCCAAGTTTAGCAAACTGATCTACCATCAACTCCAGCTCGCTAGTTGAACAGCTCAATAGATGAGGGTGGCTTTCAATTGCACGGTCTATTTGTGTCTTTGGAACCTATATTGAAGCCTTCTATTATTAGTCCAGTCCTTCTATAAATCCCTCATTCAGGGTGGTATGGAAGGTTGTTGAACTATTTAAATATGATGCATTAGTTCCATTTCACTATAGAATATGCTTGCATGTAAATTATTGAAAAACAATAATTCAAATAAATGTACTTAGTTTCCTTTCAGTGATGATAACTCCGGTTACATATGCATCCGAAAACAAATGGATACACGCAATCATGACAGAGCAAAATTGTACCTTGATAGAATACGAAAAAGCAAGGAGGTCCGCATAATTTTCTTGAATACTTGTCGACAGAAGCCAAGGATATTTTAGCAGCAACTTGGCATAATCTTGATCAGCCACGTTAATCTAGAAAATAAAATGAGAGCAATTTATTAATTCAAAAGGTAGAAATTGAGATTAAAATGATGTGCGGATTTAATTATAAGGCAAACAGGTAACGAAGAATAGATGGAAAGGACGGTAGGTTGGTACCTGCTTGAAGGTGAGGAGTCTAGTTTGCAGGAGTTGAAGATTCCAGAAGAGAAGAGGAGGGAAAGCCAGGATTATGTTTGAGAAGCGATATGTGGGGATTCCAAAATTGCGGAGAGAATCAAGTATGTGTGTTAAGTGGTTGTCAACGGATAAGTGAAGGAGACGAGGGAAGGATTGGATTAAGGAAGAGAAAGCAGCATCTCGGGAAGCCAAGATGTTTAGGCCACCAGGCTTTGCTTGAAGCTTTTCGAAAAAGGAGAAAGTGCGTTGCAGGTCTTCGTCAATTGAAATGGACAAGTGGCGCATCGTGAGGCGAATGTTTCTCATGAGCAAGGAGAGGTGGAGATCGTTATCGTTATCATTATCAGCGGGAGAAAAGAAGAGTTGCTTGATGCGTGTAACCTTGTGTATGAGAGAGGAGAGGGTGTGAGCGGAGAGATATCCGGCAACGTTGATAGACCAAGAGAGAGAGAGACCCAGAGTCTCTAAGTAGGCAATTTTCCCCTCGTCTCCCTTTTGAGCGGCAACACGAAGAATCTTGTCCTTGAAGCTCAAACCCGCAATTTCTTTATCTGCCTCCCACCCCCACTCATCCAAATCCCTCACACCATCCACCAACATCTTCACATACCCCGGGCAATTCCATGCGATGGACAACGATTCCTCCTCTGACACTCCCAATTCTCCCAGATAACTTGAAATGGCCCTGCGAGCTTCCTGCACTTCCCATTCCCGTTTCGATTCAGATTCAGAGAGACCCTGTCTCTGTGCCTGTGCCTCCTCCCAACCACAACCACAACGCCAATTTGATCTTCTTCTTCTTGCTTTATCATTATCCACTTCAAATGGAGTGGGAGCTTGCGTGGACAACACGCCCTTATTCATCACAAAACAACCCTCAAGCTTGTGTGGAACTGGGAATGGGGCTGCAACGGGGACAAACCAATTTGTTTGCATTTTAACAAACATCTTCCCATTCACATTCAAATAACCACTATACGCATCCCTTTGATACCCTAAACCCTGTAACTACCACGGCCAAACCCAACTTCAAATATTAATACCCTTTATCTACCTCAAATTTTTTAAATAGTATTATATACATAAATAATATTTCTTTTTCTCCCTTTCTTTTCTGAATTAAATTACAATTTTTTAATTTTTTATTTTTGATTCAAGTTTTTCGTTTTTTCTTTTTGCAAATTTTGTCTGAATTTTTTTTAGTTACCAAACTTACATAGATTCTATTTTTTACTCTACTTCAACTCTAGACCTAAGATGTCAATTTAATTTGTTGTCATTGAAAAAACAATAAATAAATTTCATTTATCTTCTTTATGTTGTCAAAGAAATGAAAGCGTGAATGTATTACGGAATGTTTTTTTATGTGAAGAAATAGAAAAAGATTTAAGGGTCATTCGCTTTTATAATGAGTATACACTTACATATATAACACTATATAGAAAATACACTTACGCGTTTTAAAAAAATCATATAATCAATTATTTTATTTAACATAATCGATTATTGTTTTTTTAACATGATCGGTTATCTGGATATTATAATCGATTAAGGTGTATGTTTTATTTATTTATTTTTTCTTTACATATATTGGATTCGGCTGCAATGGTATGTTATTTAAAGTATATATCTAAATTACACAATATAAATTATGTTTTGGTTTCTTTAGTATATGATATGATTGTTGTGGTCTACTCCTAATGTGTTTGGTGTATTTTAAAGATAAAAATATCAAATCATAATCGATTATCTAATATAAATAAAGTAATTAATTATTAAGTTATAATATAGAAGCTAGCAATAATGTTTTGTCCTATTTTTTAATCAATTGGAATTGAAATGACGTCTTTTATCTAATAATAATGCAATATGTGTAAAATATTTTCTTTTTACATGAAGAATTGAAAACAAAAAATTTATATTTTATTTTATTATTACTTTTTAAATGGTTACAAAGTTACTAATATCTCTTCCTCTTGTAAAAAATATAATAAATGTTCTAAAATATCTTTACTTTAATCTTAATTTGTAAAAATAACAACCTTGTAAAATCATGATTCTATTATGTTATATATAAAATTAATTATTAAATGTAACAGGCTTAGTCTATATTTTAGTCTATATTTTTTATTGGTATGTTATTATTTTTATTTACAAATAAACAACTTTTATACAAGGAAGAATAATTCATAATTATTTTTTCTTTTATTCTAACATAGTATTTTAAGAGTCTAAGATTACGTTAAAAATTTTTTGTGAACCTACTGTTCACCGTTGCTTTTTCGCAACCGTTTCCGCTACTTTTATACATTGTTCCATTGTTTCAATCTTTTTTTAATGAAATTAAAAATCAATTTGTAGTTTCAATTCAAATCTTACACAGTGGTACTACTTGTGAGTATCTTTCTCATTCTTTCAACACTTTTTTGAAATCTCGTGACATTCTTCATCAAACTTCGTATGTTTATACACCTCAACATAATGAGGTGGTTGGTCGCAAGAATAGACATCTTGTTGAAACTACTTGTACTCTTTTAATTCATGGTAGAGTTCCTCAACGGTTTTGGGCTGATGTTATTCTTAGTGCATGTTATTTAATTAATCGTATGTTATCTTCAGTTTTAAAGAATAAACTTCCTCATTCTATTTTATTTTCTCATGAAACTCTTTATCCCTTACCTCTTAAAGTTTTTAGGTTTAGTTGCTTTGTTCACAAATTTTGTCCTGATCTTGATAAATTATTTGCTTGGTCACACAAATGTGTCTTTTTAGGATTCACTAAATCTTAAAAAAGATATAAATGTTTCTCACCCTCTCTTAACCGTTACTTCATTTATGAGTAAATGTCACATTTATTTAGTCTTCTTTTTATTTTGAGTTTTTATCTTATCCATCTATGTCTCCATTTAATCAAGTACATATTCTATTTGTCTTTGATACTCCGGTTGTATCTAGTGTACCTAAAGATTCCTTTCATCCACCACCAGGTTTATAGTCATCATCAGACTTCTCATTGTCCATCCGATGACTATCTTCTTGTGCCAGCCCTTTCATCCCCTCCAGATCCGACAATTGAACCTGATCTTCCCATTGTCATTCAGTATACGTTTTAGTCCTAATCCTTCTCCACATTATACTGCATTAAGTTATCATAGACTATGTCAACCTTTTTATACTTGTCTTTCATCTATTTCTTTTGTGCCCATTCCAAATACTGTAGGTGATGCCTTAGCTTATCCTGGTTGGTGTCAACCAATGCTTATGAAAAAAGTACTCTTCAAAAAAGTGAAAATTGGGAACTCGTTACTTTACCTTTTGGGAAATTTGTTGTAGGTTGTAGGTGCGTTTTTGTTATTAAAGTTGATCGTCTCAAAGCTCGTCTGGTAGCTAAAGGTTATACACAAATTTTTGGTTTAGACTATGGTGATACTTTTTCTCTAGTGACAAAGATGACTTCTATTCACTTATTCATAACTATGATAGCTTTTCAAAGATGACCCTTTTATCAATTAGATGTCAAAATGTTTTTCTTAATGGGGATTTGCAGGAAGAAATTTATATGTAGCAACCTCCAAGTTTTGTTGCTCAGGGGAAGTCTTCTAGATTGGTATGTCGTATTCGCAAATCTTTATATGGCCTTAAGTAGTCTGCTAGGACTTGGTTTGGAAAATTTAGTAGTGTTGTTCAACAATTTGGTATGACTCGCAGTGAGGCAAATGATTAAATTTTTTACCGTCACTTAAATGTTGGGTTCATCTATTTAGTAGTATATGTTGATGATATTGTTCTTACAGGTAGTGATAACATGACATCTCTCAGGTAAAACAACATATTTGTCACCACTTTTAAACAAAGATCTTGGCAAACTCAGATATTTCTCGGGGATATTGAGGTAGCACAATCTAACAATGGTATTGTTATCTCTCAATGGAAGTATACATTTGACATTTTGGAGGAAACTGAATTAATAAATTCAAAATCTGTTGATACACCCATGTATCCTAATGCCAAACTTCTACCTAGTCAGGGGCCTCTTTTAGATCTTGAGAAATATAGAAAATTAGTTGGAAAATTGAATTATCTTACTGTTACTTGTCATGATATTTCATTTACAGTTAGTGTGATGAGTCAATTTCTTAATTCTCCATGTGTTTATCATTAGTGCAGTCATTCGTATATTAAAGTATATTAAAGGTTCTCTTGAAAAAGGCTTATTATATAGTCATAATAACCATAGTAAAGTTGTATGTTATTCAGATACAGATTAGATAGGATTTTCGTCTAATAAAAGATGTACTTTTGGATATTGTGTTCTTATTGGTGATAATTTGATTTCCTGGAAAAGCAAGAAACAACATGTTGTGACAAGATCTAGTGCTAAAGTAGAATATAGAGTTATGACCTTAGCTACCTGTGAGCTTATTTGACTTAAGCATCTACTTAAAGAATTACAATTTCGAAAGCCACTCAAATGACACTTGAAAACGTTTTAGACTGAGTTCAAGAGGGGGGTGAATTGAACTTTGAAAGATTTTAACCAATTTCAACTCCTTTGAAAATAGTTTTCACAATCTGAAAAACTTTAATGAATCTTGGTATTAAAGATATAGAGTACTGTAAAGAAATAAATTGATTCAAGTCACGAATGAATCAATTTGTTATACTGACAAATATAAGCACACAACAAATTCTCAATCACACTGAATTGTAAATTCACAACAGCACATTAATCAGGTCAGGTTCACTCTGTTTTAATTTCAATATACACTCAACACAGAAACACACAAAAATCAAACTTGAATGAGAGCAGAGAAGAATAGTATTACAAAATACTAATTTAACACTTCTAACAAGTTTCACCAAGAACACACCACAATAATATCAATTCTTGCAGTTTTACAGTAATTCAGCCACCATCAATTTTCAATGTCAGCACAAGATCAAATACACAAAAGTATCAAGAATCATACTGCAGAAATGAACTCTTAAGTAAGAAACAACTCAGATTCTTAACTTTGCATAACAACTTTCAAATCAGATTTGTTCAGAATTAAAACTGATGTGACATTACAGATTATTCAGTTTTCCAGCAATGCAGTCAATTTCCAGTTAATGCTGTGTGTAATTCAATGTTTGAAAAGAAACAATCTGTTAATCAAAATTTCAAGAACAGCTACAATAGAATAATCAGAATCAACACACAATTCAAGTTACAATGCACACATCAATATTCAGCAGAGGACTTAAACCAGTTTTATCAAGATTACCGAAAAATTAATTCAATCTTTTAATTCAGTGTG
>Ga0209489_101482_pt1 | contig 48258 bp, 23 predicted proteins | sample SiratrowhiteBW_FD_187527 | JGI IMG/M metagenome (GOLD analysis project Ga0209489, IMG submission 187527) | Root nodule microbial communities of legume samples collected from California, USA - Siratro white BW (SPAdes) (version 2) | ecosystem: Host-associated > Plants > Roots > Nodule | place... | reverse complement strand
TTTTTTTTTTTAAAAAAAAAAAAAAAAGGTGAGTGAGTGTGTGGTTTGGGTTGTTGCAATTGGAAGTGAATGAATAAAAAATTTTCAGAGGAGAATGAGAGAGATACAAAGGCAGGGCAATGCAATAAAGGGAGGGTAGAATGGTAATACAGAAAATGAAGTGGTATTTTTTTAACAGAAACTGGTTGCAGCATGAGACGAGTGAAAGACCAGTGAAGCGAAGAACCAGGTTGCAGTTTGAGTCTGCTTCTTCATCCTCACTCCATTGTTCTTTTCTTTATTGTTATTCGTTATCGCGAGATATTGAGATATTGAGTGAGAGGGAGTTTTCACGAGTGGTTTGGGGCGTCAAAATATCGGTAAAATATCGTGGGGTGTGTGAAGCGTGAATGAAAAGCGTTCTAAGGAAGAAGAGAGGGAAGGGAGACAGGGTGGCAGTTGACGAGGATGAGTGAAAACTGGGGCGCGTTATAAATGCTATTTACTCCGTAATCATGAAGTTTTCATCTTTCAAAGTTTTCCTTTCTCTTTTCTCAGTCTGTTTTTTTCTTTTTTCCTTCAAAAATCTTATTTCAGTGTTCTTCATGCTACCAAAAATATCTCTTGCAGTGAAACTGTGTCTAAATGTGTAACAAGAATGCTCGTGTAAGACTATGCTGTGCTTCTAACCTTTTCGGATCATTTTATGATAAAGGACTTTTCATTCAAAATTAATGATTAAATTTATTAATAATATATTTTCTAAAAGCCATACACACTTGGAATGTTGACTTGACTTTTTCTGTATTTTCTTACTGGTAATTGTTTTGCAAAATCTTTTACAACAATTGAAAACAGAAAGACAGAACTGAACTAATCTTATACTTAATTTTCATCACCGATGTAAATTTTCTAAGTTTCAGTCAACAAGTGTGCCAAGATATTTGATTACAAAAGAATTGCATAGACAGATTTTGTTCTAAATTATAACAGAAAAGCATTATAAAGCACAAAAATGCTAACATTTTTCTATACAACAATCTAGTTTAATTTCTTAGCTAGTGTCTCGCAAATATTTTAGTGATTTTTTTATTAGATTAATTTTAGGTGTATTTTTATAAATTTTTTTGTGGTGTCCCTTTACTTATTTATTTTATATTCAAACTCAATTTTAAGGACAATTTAAAATAAAACTTTAACTGAAAAATAATATTAATTGTATTTAAGAAATTGGTCGCTTTTAAAATTTAAAAGAACAAGACTTAAGTATAATTTCTGAAATATTTGTATTATTATTTTTCACATTGTGTTTGGATTTGTAGAAATACTATTCACTCAAAAGTAATGCAAGAAAAAGTTGAACAAATCAATACATTGGAAATATGTAAAAACACACAAAACGAAAAAACAATCACTTTTTGAACTTTCTTAGCTGTATCGGCTCTATTTACTTAATATTTTTGTTTATATAATTGTAATTATTTTAATGATTATGATATTAATATATTAATATACTTTACTATATTATAATAAAATAAATAATTAAAATAATTAATAAAATAAAATAAATAAATTTAATATTTTACTAATATATGTTTTATATTATAAAATAAATAATTAAAATAAAATAATAAAATTAATTTAAATTTTCATATTTTGTAAAGTAATTTATTTTAATATATTATTTTTTTACTTTTTAAGATTTAATAATAATATTTTATTTTAATTTAAATTTTATTTTAACTCTTATTTATATTTTAAAATTATTTATATATTAATTATTTTAAAAAATGATTGTTGTAAATAACTTTTTAAATATATATAAAAAAAAGATATATTCTATTACGTTAGTTACATCTACTGTACACTTTCAACAACTTCCTTCTCATTATTTCTGTCACAATTAAAAAATTATATTTTTCTATTTTTTTTCTTTTTTTTTTTTCCTCTCTCTTTAATCCAACCAAAGCTAGTTAAAAATAATTTATCAAAATTATTCGTTTAATATTTGACAGAGTCCATGCTGATCCTTAAGTTAATGTAAAATTATTTACCGTCACATTAGCTCCTAAACTGAAATTTTAATTCGGATCACATAAAAACATCGAAAGTACTTATTCTTATTTTTTGTTCTGGCTGGTCTATTGTGTTTATTTTCTGAAAAATGTATTTTAATAAAATAAACAAATTAATATTTTTTTTATGTATATGCTACTCAATTTTTTTAAAATAAGTAGTTTTCAATTTATTTTAATAAGCAAATTTTATCTATTTTTCAATAAATATATTTTAAAATTAGTTATTTCAAAAACACATTTTAAATTTGAACACACTGATCCTGTATTCCATTCATTTTAATTTTGAAAATATTAAGTTGTTTAAAACTAGTAAATAAGCTAGTTAAAAAATATAAATCAGTTAATTAAATCAAAATATTTATTGAAACCAACAATTAAACTAGTTGGTAAACAGCTAAAAAAATTGGTTGGTAACACAAAAGAGATAAAGAAATTGAAAAGCATTTCATCATTTAACTGTAACTCAAAATTTAGTAATTATATTGTTTTTTTTTTCAAATAATTATCCTTTTTAAATTTAGTTTGCTTTAATTTATTGATTATAATTTAAAAATATTCAAGAAATGAGTAATGTACATAAACTTATTCCAATTTACAATATATTAATATAATTTTGATGATGTTATAAATAAATTGTATTTATTGAGATAAAGTTATATTTCAAAAACACATTAAGTTACTGAAACACGTCCTTGGTCAGTAAAAGAAGCTTCTTTAAATTAATCAAAGGAAATAGAAATGTCTTCCAACAATTCAATAATATGACAAATAACTTAGTGACCAAAAGAAAATTAGAAATAACTTATGAACATACAATTATGGTATTCCTGTTTTTAATTTAAAGCATTATTTCCTAAAATGGGATCATATTTGTCAAAAAAAAAAAAAAACTTTTTCACGATTGAATCACCATATTTTAAAATTTATTGTATTCTTTTTCCGATAAATTTTCTTATGATCTTTTAGGTATATGGGTTCTGATGTTGACCTTACCTCCGTTTTAAGCTAGCATTTCAGCATGTGAATTTTAAGAACATGTTTATGTTTTGTTTTTTCACAAACTTGCATTACGGAAAATTTAGTAATTATATTTTGCTGATGTTATATTGTAATGAAAATATAGTTGTTCATAGTAGGAGTGGAGACTAGGAGAGTATAGAGTATTTTTCAATATAAGGTAAATAAAGAATAATTTTTAATATAATAATTACAATGAAAAATAGAGTAAGAATAGTAACATTTCAAAAAAGACAGCACAAGTTAGTGAAACAAGTCATTTTACCAAACATCTTTATTTTAGTAAGCAAACTTCTATAATTTGCAAAAGACTTGTTAACATAGAATCATGTATACATGTTTTTGGTCTAATGCATTGTTTCCTAAAAAACACTTACTAAAGATGGATTCACCATATTCTCCTCTCTCTCTTTTTTTTTATTTTTATTTCTAATGTATTATTTTGACAACACTTTTTTTAAGATAATTAAGATATTGATTAATTATTATGTGATTAATAAACTATTATAAATGAGTTATATTTAAGAATTTTAAAATTGGATGACAATGTTTATGCATATGTGAAATTAGGAAATTGATGATTTTTTTTTATAATTTGAGAATGTTGAAGGGTTATGGTCGAAATTAGTTTGATCAAAATTAGGTGTATGTTAAGAGATTATGACTTCTAATTAAATTTTTGAAATCAGGTAAAATGATTAAGCTGCAGTTGTATAATTGTGATTTGTATTGAATTATTAATTCAGTGAAAGTGAATGTAATAATCAGTTTAGTTAAAATAATTGGAACATGAAATTCAGGCAATAAATGATTGAATTTGAGCATGTATTTGAACATTTTAAACTTGTTGAAATGTGTAGAATTATAAAATTTAGCTTTCTTTTAGCTGGTTTTTGAAGATTATGTAGAATTCTAAGTTTATCATAATCTGCTTAATAGGTGGAATCCTGTTAAGAGATTTTGTCTAAAGGGCTAACATTATATCCAAGCTTAAGTTTACTTAAGGGATTGCAATGCACTGTCACCTAAATTTTTCCAAGTTTACAGTGGGTTGAAATTAGCTTAAAAAAGTTAAATTCAACAGTAATTAGATTAAGAAATGTTTGTAAATATGATGATAAATGAATACTAAAAAAATTATATAATAATTATGTTTTGAATGAGGTATGATTTGATGTTATAAGATTGAATGACGTTATATTAATTTAAATAGAATTATTACTAATAATTCCTATTCAGTAGAGGTCACACACCTAAAATGATATGTGAATATTTATAATAATATATGAATTAAGTTCAGATATTGTTGATAAATAAAAATATCGTAACTTTAATCAGTGTTTTAATTATATAGGTTAAAACTTTATATAGATTGAAACTTTAAGTGACAAAAAAACTTGTGAAGATTTTATTTTACATATGGTATACGGGCATGTGTTTAGATAGTGAGTCACTTAAACTTATTTCAATTTATAAAATTCAAAATGCAAACTTGTGGAATTTGTAATAGGAGGATAGGTGTTAGTATATGATAAAATGTATTTCAATTCATATTTTTTTGGAAGATATCAATATATATTTTTTATAAAATCCTATTGTGAATGAGATTCCTATGTTAATATGTGTTTATAAAAGATTGAGATATGAAATCATTTATAGTCATATGTTTATGATTTGAGTTATGTGCTAAAGTGTATATATTATTACTTTTGATTCTAGTAGTTTAACATTTATTCGTTAGAATAAATGTATACTTGCTTTTATTTAATATTACTTTTGACTTACAAGTACACAAAGTTATGGTTAGTTATTCACTTATCTTTTTTTAAAATAAAGCATGAGTATACTTGATAGAGTACACAAAGTCACTCCTAGTATATAATAAAAGTTGTTTGATGATTACAAGGAAATATCTCATTGAGAGAATTTATGGATTTAATATTCCTTGTTGTAGAGTCTAATTTCATAAAAATAAAAAATTTATAAATAAAATTAACATTCTAAAGTTGTAAAGTAAACCATCTTTTACAAAAAGTTCAATAAAATATTTGAATATTTAATGCACATCTTATGTAAATCAATATCAATGAGTATTTTTTTTTCCTTCATTAGTTGTCTTGTATAACTTTACTTTTATTTATAGTTGTCCTAAAAATGACAGTTATTACTTGTTTGTCTTTTATGTCATATATGTTGGTGTTTTTGTTAGAATATATTTAACTTTAAGCTGACATGTTTGTTACACTCAACATGCATGTTGAAGAACATATTTTTCTCTTAAATTTCTTTTAAGTTTCTGACAACACTAAAATACATACAAACTCCGAGATTAGGTGTGTTTGTATTGAAATAATCTTTGGAAACTATGAGTGAACTTTATCTAAGAGAGGTGTTCCTATATTTTGACAAATATTTATTTTACTTATTCAAAGCATATCTTGTGTTTCTCATTTGCATTTAATGCTTAATCAAACTTAGTTTGGTTATCTTGTCTTGTATATATTCTTTATACATCCAGTACTTCTTGTAAATTGTCTATTTTTTGAATAAAATCATTTGCCAATCTTTAAGTAGATTTTATCTAAGTTGTATAGTTTTCATATTTTATCTAAAACTTACATATAATCATTTAGTTTTATAGACTTTGTCGACGTCTATACACTAAGTAGTTTATTTAGATAACTAAAACATGATATTACTTATTATCATCAAAATCATGATTTTTTTAAAGTAAAACTCTCATAGTTATATTTTATTTATAAATATAAATTTCCGTTTATGTCTTAACAATTTTTTATTCTTTTTCTTGACAAATAATATAAGTTTTTATAAAACGAAATGAACATATATTTTCTTCATATATCTAATAATTTACTTAGTTGTTGATTTTATAAGGAACAGGAAATTTAACCTCAATACATTTGTTTTAATCTTTTTAAGAAGACAAAATTTCTCTTGATAAGGTTCATTGGTCTATTATATAATTTGATATATAAAGTCAAGACACATATCATGATATTCAAATCATATCATTATATATATTATTATTATTATTATTATTATTATTATTACATTATAAATTATAAATATTAATAACAGATACGTTTATCAGAAACATTAGATTAGAATTTGATATTTTCATACACTTATTATTCAAATAATGAGAGTTTCATGAATTTAAGGTGAAGAAATCTAATGTGAAGAAAGTAAATATGCATCTCTTTTTTCATAAACAAAATAATAGAAGAAGTTTATTATGATGATAAGTTGAGTAGAGTATATAGTAATAATGCTAACATGAAAACTGGTAGTTTATACATAAGCGCAGATAGCTGAATATATGTTTAAGTATAAATAAGTTCGAATAATTATGTTCATAGTATTAGAACTCATTCTTTAATTTAAAATGACTATGATAGTATTTGTTCACCTTCTAATCTAAATAAGTTGAAATTAAAACCTAAAACTGAATTCAAACTTATTTATAAACCTAAATTTATAATAAACTTGATCTAAATGTTTTATTAATCCAAACAAAAGATTTAAATTGAACCGAAAACCTCTTGAATGTAAAAGTTGGAATCTAAACATAAATGGAACATTATCAAAACTTATTCTCCCAATATTAAGTTTGAACTTAATTCCTATGACTTACTTAAAAAAAAAAAACCTTCTACTTCATGAAAAATCAGTAAAGGAGTCACTAAAACAGAAAGTTGAAACAACTGGTAAAAAGAAAAATTATTATTGAACAAGAAATTGCGCACATGGTATCTTACAGAACACAAATTGTAAGGGGTGAAAAAGAAGAAGGAAGAAAAGTGTGTATGAATTGTATTGGGTGTAGTTGGTGCCTGCTAATGACCTGTGAGGTGTCTCTGACAATGACTGCATTCATGACATAACCTCTCATAGAATTAACCAATACTAATAAGAACACAAAGTTACTATATAATACCATGGTACATGGGAGAGTGACGTAAGATCATGAAATTTACAATTAACATTTATCAACTTCGCACACACTCCATCTTTCATCTTTGTCTGTCATGGGATTCTTTTATCTCATGTCCACTTTCACATGTGAGTCCTTCTTCCACTTCCCTGCTTTCCTTTTTCTTCCTTTCCTCTATTCGAGGTGCCCTTCACATTTTTTCATTGTAAAAAGCAAACATAGCCATGTAAACTTAGCACATGGGAATGAATTTCATTTTCCTTTCCTGCCATTCTTTCTAACTCTTCATTCCTGGTCTTGTTCCATAAAGAAAAGAATAGAGTTATACTAAAAATATAAGAAGGAAAATGTGATAGATTTTATGCACGTATCTGAATGGAGAGAATAAGAAAAGAAAGCACAGTCAATAGTTTATTACCAAAGTTAATTATATTTTAGTTTGATCCCTCTGAGTATCTCACAAATCAAGTGTAAAAAATGACTATTTTTGACTAGCATTGAAATTTTCACTTGTTCAGTGTGGACATTAAAATATAAAGAATCTCTACTTAGTAATTATGTAATAGTCTCTCTATATATAAATAAATAAGTGATATTGAATTTTTCTTCTTAGAAAACTACAATAAGATTTGTTTGTGGTTATGAGTAAAAGTAATAAACACCTGAATACACGAGAACTAACTTATCTAATATTCATTACTCTATAATATACAAAATCTTCATTTATCATCATGTGAATGGAAACTCATGTAGTTATTTTGCAGAAGCACCAAATTATTTACTAAATTTCAAAAGCAGTTATTATAATCTATAACTGTATGATGATTTCTTTAATACTTTTTTCATGTTTTACCCCTATAAATATAATGATTTATAAAAAAAATACTTATTATATAAAAAGTTGTTGTTGTAATAATCAACCACAATTATTGCATAATTACTATACTATAAAAGTTAATAAAATATAAAAATAATTTTCATAGTTTCAATATAAATTTAATTGCACTTTTTCATTTCAATGATTATTTTAATAACTAATTTATTAATTACATTTTTATTGCACTATTTAGCTCATGATATAAAATAAAAGGGTATCCTAGTATTCAAAGAGAGTGTACAGTGATAGAACTTTGTGCATGCATTTTAAATAATAGAAAATACAAAATTAAATGTATTTCTATAATTATTGGAAAAGTTATTATAATTTGTTTAAATGTATTATGTCACCGACCAAGTTATATTTACCTTAATATGTTTCTTTTTAAAAATTTTGCAGCAAGGTTTTTTTAAAATGTAAACTATGTTACTATCACTAGTCCCCATGCCTCTATTACATCAGAATTATAAAAGGTACAAACATTTATAATGCACACATATGTTCTTAACTTTTTTTATTACTTATTGGGTTTATGATTAGTTTGCATTAATTCTGTTATTTATATTCTACTTCTAAAATAACTAATAAACTCAATTCACCTCTTCAAACAAACTACTGTTAAAGAAGTTGCCCTACCCCACTATCATTTAATTTTTAATTATTACTTCATGTTAATCATCCCTACCAGGATTTCATATACTTAACTATATACAATCCTAAGTGGCTTTCATATTAGGGTGACCAAGAATTCTTATTGTAAGAATTGCCCCAAATTGTATTAAGTGGCCAAACATAAATTTGGTATATCTTGCACATGTGCAGGGTTGCAGATAATAGGAAGATACATATGTTTTTTAAACTTAATTTTAAGTGTTTCATTAAGTATATCAGTCAATAAAGAAAAAAAGATTGTCAAATTGGTAGAACAAGATAATAATTAAATAGATTTAAAAGGGAACAAAAACATCTTTTTTCTAAAAATAATTATTTCTCTTCTACCTGCACTCATTTATCTTACACATGTTTTCAACTTCAAACTAATATAAGATTAGGGATTATAGAGGGACAAAAACAAAACCAATCCCAGTCTTGAATTGAATTTCAGATGTCAATTTAAGAGAGAACAAATCAAATCAAGAACACTTGCCCAAGAATCATAGTGCCATATCTTTGTGAGACCAAAATTATCTTATTATCTATAAGCCAGGTGTCTGTATTAAGGGTATCTTAATGGCCCATGTCATTGCATGTGTTTGGTCCCACTTCCAAACCAAAAGCAAGTGAGATAGTTAGTCCCAATCACAAGTCTAGTTTTTGCACTCAACACCACACAAGGTTGCTCTATAAAACGAAAAAGGCAGATCCAGTTAGCTGCAAGTGTCACGTAAGAAACACTTTAATCTTGCTTTGTGACTATATAATTATTAAATATCCCAATTTTCCGTATGTGGGTGTACATAAACTTTATAAATTAGTCTTTTTCTTCGTTCTTTTGTGAGCTGCACTGATTGATATGGGAATAGTTTTGGTTGCTTTGTTTTATACAGTCTTAGTGCTTTTAGTTTGTTTCTTTTTTTTCTTATTTATTTTTGTTATCAAGCTTGGAAAATTGTTTTTTAGAGGATTGGGATTGGAGATCCCACATGTTCATGTGTCTAAAGGAGTAGAGAACGCCTTGACATAAGGGTTAATTAACTGATGTGATGTCACAAGAAAAAATAAATAAAAAAATCACCTCACATATATGATATATTAACTATTGAAGAATAATTTTTCTAACCCAAAAAGTAAAAGTTGACTCTATAAGTTCATTAACCTTCCACTTTAATTATTGGACTAAGGTTGAATTATATATCATGCTAAAACTGACATTTGAAAAGAAAAAGGAGTGATATCTTATCTAATCTTATCTACCAAGAATGGGTGTTGATAGAATGTGACAGGAGATTTAAACAGACTGCTTTTTTTGGCTTAATAGTAAATAGGCATCTAGAAGTTAATCCTTGTTTCATTTTCTAACTTCCTTTTTCCTTTGTTTAAGTTATTTTGATATATAGATATATCTAACAAGTGTCCAACTTGAATTGATGTTGTATGAACTTAGAACATCTTATTTTTACATTAGTTTGTATTCTTGTAGAATTGTTGGACTTTGGGATAAACTTAAATTAATATGAATAGGATGATTAATCTTACATTAGTGTAATATCAATTATATTCTAATTATATTAATTTTGTTTTTTAGTGATCATAATTTCTTAGAAACATTTAAAAATATTTTCAAAATTTTATAATTTTTTCGATTTTTTATGGTGATGATTACATAATACAAATTTCGTAGATGTAAAAGGGATGACATTATCCCAAGACATTTATGGGTAAAAATTTTTGACATTTGGCTGATAAGCATTACATCCTTCCACTCACAAATTCGTCTTATGACAACATATTGTTAACTTGACTGTGATATAAATTGACTCATTATCTAAAAGAAACGCAAAATTGATATTTTAATTTAAAAAGAAAATATTAATAGTTTAGTTAAATTTTAGTCTAGTCTATTATTTTTTATTTAATTTTCTGAATTAGGTTTATATATATGATTTGTCAAGCCATTTTAGTAATATCAAAGTTCATCATTTTGCTAGAATGTCATAAAATATTAAATAATCTCAATTTTTGGTTGCCTTCTCTATTATCCTTTTGCTTTTTTTAGAGTATGAATTAAATTGTCCAGAAATAAGAAGAGAATGAAATAATAATGCTATAGACTTATTATTATTTGAATTTGTTAAAAGTTTGTAAAGTGAAAAGTAATTCTCCAGCAAACTTTTTCCTTTTCAAGAAGAGAAGTTATCAAGACTTTTAATGTTTTGGTAAATATCGATGTCTATTAAATATGACTGTGATATTTTTTTAATTATTATTTTTTACTTAATTTCAAATTATGAAAGATAAATTACAGGACCATTATATTTTAGGATTATTATATTTTAGAATTTAGAGTTTAAGACCATTATATTTTATAAATTTTTACATTTAACAAATTTTTATACTCATTTAATAATCACTATTCTATTTTGGTTCTTCCTTTTCTTTTTAAATACAAAATTTTATAGTTGTTAAATGGTTGATGGAATGTGAAAACTTTATTTTTGATTTATATAAAAACTACATTTTTTTTTTCTTTATTTCTCTGAATCATGTCTCATCTTATTCCACACTTTTCTCTCTCTTATCTTTTTATCTGTCGCTAATCTGTGGAGACAATTTTCATTGAAATGCTAAAGCAGTAAATAGAGGAGAATCTAAAATGGTTTATGTATTGAATGGGATTGCATATGAAGTCCTTATATTTATGCAGTTTAGGGAAGAGTGTCTTATTTGTTTGGTGTGTTGCAAAATCCAGATGAATATTCGAATAAGCTTTTGTATGTGTATTAGGAAGCAGCAGTGTGTGGGAGCATCATTTCCAAGTTATATGGGATGGTGTAATCCTCACACTTTATTATTATTTTCTACATAATCACTCATACCTTTATGCTTCTCTGTGCTCCATTGATCCCGCACATTCATAGAACCAAACAAAACAAATACAAAAAAAAGAAACACACAAGGGCCACGCACACACTTCCATTGACCTCAAACCACATGAGTTCTAATTTCTTCTTCAATTGTGAAGATTCTTTAAAATACAAAAGTTGTGTACATTTTTAAAAAGACACTTTCCTTCCTTCTTTTGAAGTGATTATACAACTTTAAATAATCTTTAACTTCATTTCCTCTCTATGCAAAAGTAATTATCTCACTTTATGTGCCACACACACATAAAAGTACACCATAAACCAACATTGGTTGTGGTGATGGCAACTAGCTAACGTGATCGCCGTGATCCACTGATCCACTCTGCTTATTATTCCTTGTGCCCCTCTGGAACACTGAAACGCTAAGACTATTATTGTTGCTTCTGATTTCAACATGTATCATTTTCACTTTTCACTATCTATCTTACTAGCTACCACCTAATGCTGATAATGACCCAACTAAGGTGAATTAGTCTGAAATTGGTTAATTACAGGCAAATGTGAATGAGTCAATAAAGATCCTATTTTGTGATATAGGGCAACGGTGTTTCCAAATTAACTGATGGAGAATTTCAAAGATTTGATACCCCTTTGGAAAGATTTTTAAAGGGTGAGGTGGGGCATGTTCAAGTTCAGTACGTCCAGTATGGCCCCCAAACCCATTAGTACCCCATAGAATAGTTTTTTTTGTACTAATAATGTTAAGAATAATGAATTGCAGTGTTCACAGAGATTTAATTCCCACCTTTCATTTTACTTTTTATTTTTCTCTCAACTTTGAAAGAGTTCCCGTAGCTTGTTGTCTATGTTGAAAGATTGTTTTTAGCTTTGTGCATGTTGTAACACACGCACACACACACCTCATTTTAATGAATTATATTAAGACAGAGAAGGCAGAAAACAACAAGCAAACATCAAATCCATGTTTGTAAAAGTACATACTATAAAACTATAGCACAATAAAAGAAAAAAACTTGGCCTCCATGGTTCAGATATATCAGTGACCAAAACTCTTGCAGTTGGGAAACAAACTCATTGAAACAACCGGTTGGTCCCTCCCACAGCTCCTCATGTCTTCTGCGGATGGAGCAACATTTCTTTGCTTCCCCACTATCATTTCAATATCAAAAATTATACAGAAACCATGACACGGAGAGAGAGAATATATAATTCTTTCAAAGTGTTATAATGTGATAGAAAGAAATGATAAATGTGAATGAGGTGTTTAAAAATAATGAATCTTCATGTGTATCATTGTCTTCTCTAAATTTGTATATCTTTCCATTCTAACTTCAATTTTGCCAGCATGACATGTTACAGCCCATACTGCCAATAATCCTTTGAAGGAAAGAGATCTTCTTTTTCATCCAAATGGATCTACACCACTTGCTACCTCTCTCTATTTGAATCTAGATTTATATGTATATTATTACACCATATGCACTATCACCGAATCCAGTATTTAATAGACCATAAAAATTTTGCCTTGGTTAATTATATATATATTATGGGTCCATCCCTGTCAAAATCACAACAACTTTGTTGGTGAAGTGATTTGAATTGCAAGTGTGAATAAAAGAAATTAAGGTATGATATGGTGATTACGTTGACCAATATTTGCAACACAGAGATAATTGAAGTGGGGTGCATGCAAAAGCAAGCACACTGAAATGGTTGCATTGCATGAGTGCATGGGAAAATTTATGATTGAATTGTGTCCGTGTATTTGGCAAGTTGTATGATACAAGGAGGGTCGGTGGTACATTTTTGCATGTGGCCTTTTGTGATGGCCGTTCTGTGCAGAGACATATAGCCTTGCCCACATTGTAGCTAGCTAGCTACCTAGGGACAAATTTGTGCAGTGGTCGTTGGGGCCATCCTTTTTCCCTTTTCAAAACTTGATTAATTTAATAACTCTCCCACCATGCAAACTGCCAAACACTAAATAGTCATGGTGAACGATAAATAGTAATATACACTGTACAATCATCCAGAGAGCACTAAAAAAGGAATAATATATGATTCATGAACCCCAATTAAACTGATCATCTTAGAATTTAAGTGTAGTATCAATCTCATGTAGTAAATTTGTACCTTGCCAGCTATTAAGAGGGGCTTTGCATTACCTCTCTCTCTGCCTATCTCTTCCTCCTTTCATGTTTTCTTTGGTATATATGCATTTTTAAGATGGAAATAAAAGGTAAAAATGGGAGGAAGAAAATTGTTCCCTGTTTGGTAGCAAATCAGGAAAGGAAAATAAATTATTTTGTGATCGCATTCTCTTATCCTCCCCCTTGTTTTTGAAGAAATAAGAACATGATTTAATCTTGTGAATAGTCTATATGACTTACATTTTCATTCTTTTTTTTATATATGAACTCAAACAAAATAAGAAAAAGTCTTTCTTTTCGGATATCAAACGAGATGAGGAATAATTCTCCACTCCTTCTCTCCCTTTGTTTTGTTTACTTTACTATCATGACATTTATTTCCATTGCCTTCAAATAAACCAAACAAATATCTTGAACAATCTCCAAGGCGTAATCAATAATCGAGTCTTCAAAAGCTGAAAAACTCGACAATGTTGTAAAATTTTACCAAAACTACGTTAGTTCAAGACCATGTAATAATTTCTCCTTGAATTGATAGTGTACCGAGACTAGAAGTTAGGCACAATTTCTGTTCCTCTCGACGTGGGCTGCTGTTTTGCTCATTACCATAATCTATGATAAATGATTAATTTGTGATGAAATAAATAAAGTCAATGATCTCCTCTAAACTTGGTCACTTCAGCTTGGCACATTATTGCAGATGAAAGAGATTCCGTCTGAATAATTTGGAGTGACTTTAGGGAACCACAAATTACGAAGCTAGTTGAGATTGCTAACAGATGACTAAAAGCAAAAGGTAAAAAGAAAAAAGAAACCTCATGGCTGTCTTCACCTCTTGAAACTCTTCCACCATTTTTTTTTTATTTCCACATGGTGGTCAGCAACCTTTCTCCCCTGAATCCCTTGCTCAGTTCTTTAGTTTGTAGCAGTGAGATAAAATCGGATACGTGGCAAATATAGAAAGACATGTAAAGCTCAGCAGTCTCTGCATACAATATCCAATTTGGATGAGTGGTCCTCTCTTCTGATTTTTGAAGCAAGGTCATGAAAATGAGTCCAAAATCGTTTTAATTTTTTCACAACCTCCCAAAATAAAATCGTACGACACTGGTAAAAAGTCTCACATGACTTTCTTGGACTCCCGACAACCAATTCACAAGCTGGTTTATTAGACTGCCCATAAGCCTTGTTCATCATTGTCCATCATCCATCATTCATCATCAAGCATGCACGCAGGCATGTTGCAGGTTTCACACCTTGTAACGAGTTTGAACGCGGTTATATGTCATATGTGACTGGTCCACCACAACATTTGAAAAGCTTAATCGTGCGTGGTAAAAAACAGACACAAACTGGTGTTGTACGAATGAATGAATATGACTTCCACCATACTATGACCATTGATGACCAAACCTAAGGCCGTGCCACCCCCATTTTTGGTCATATAAGGGGGCTTCACCCTGTTCAACATTATCCGTTTTCTAAGAACTACGGCTTCAGGTTTGCTTCTTTCATGTAATGTCAATTCTGTATGACATCGGCACTGACAAAGATGTATGCACTCACCGGCATTGCCCTCTGCTAAATCATAAAAATCAATTCACAATGTTTGACCAGCGGAGATCACTCATGAGTTCAAAACACAATAAAAGCGAGGAACAATGAATATAAGTAAATGAAGAAAATCAGGTACTGTCAGAAATTCAAAGCAGCTGTGTAGCTATGAAATGGGTGGTAGATCAGTAAATCTAAATTCTTCAACCTATTCAATTCATATTTTCCTATATCCTACCAAGACACGTGAAAGTGCACGTACTCATATATACTTAAGTTAGAAGTGTGTGTTTGATTACCTGATAACGTTACAATAAAATCTTGCTTCTTAATTTCATGTTCTGAAAATTGCGAACCTGTTTGTATCCCTGCAAACGAATTTCCAAATAAACCCGATGTGTTGATTATACCCATATCAATTTTGTGCTTCGAATATGCAACTCAGTTAAATATTTATCTAAATCAAACATATCATTTCCATGGAAGATACCTGCTACATTGCACCGAAAAATACCCACAAAGAAAGAAGATAATGGAGTCGAATAAATTACTGTATTTGTTGATATATTTACTGCAATAAGCATTAATAACATTTCAATCGCGGTCGTCACGCAAGAAAACGTTAAAAATGTTGAAGTTCCGCAGAGGGCCAGTCTCTCATTGCCAAGAAATCAATCATTCAAGGAGAATATCAAAGCAGGTGTCCCACAAAATACAAAGTTACAGTCACTCCAAATCTTGAGCAGTAAGTATTCACTTAGCAAAATACCAGACGAGCAGTGCTTCACGTACGTCGTAGGTCCCTCAAGCTGTGGTGGATTCCACCAATGAACTGTTTCAGCAGTATCCAAGATACCGAATTTTCTTAATCCATGGTAATAAATCCAGAACATTCAATGTCAATGAAAAGATTCGTCAGCAAAATGCACGAAGGAAAGACATGAGAAGAGAGAAATTGTCAATGTTCAGCGGACTAATATGAAAGAGGATGAAAGCTTCCATGAAATTCATGAGCTAATTCTCTTGGTGTTAATAGCAACCAGACCCACATGTCAAGTCAATAAAACCAAAAACGACTTGATTCACTCGTCTTTTGGTGTGTTCCACGTAACCACATCCTAACTACGGTAATAGATGCTGCCAGCACAACATAACAACCACAGTCTGCGCTAATTTGGTAAGCTTACGAACTTTTCCAAAATTGAAAGGAAAACAAAGACCAATCAATCAGTCAAATCAAAAACATCTTATCAGATAAAGCATCGCACGCGGTAAGAAGGCACATGCAAAAGAAGTAACTGACCTAACAACTTTTTATCCTTCAATTCATAATCGTCAAAATTCCATACACATCAGACAAGCACACGGTCCCTCAAACCAAATCCTAAAAGACCCTTCTTTTCTCAAACTTTTAATAGATCACAGGATTCCATTGAGCCTAGACTTACATATGATTATCCAAAATATAATGTTTCTTGATAATTACTACTCCAGATTTCAAACACTAATGCTCAATCCACCTGAACGGGCAAAGTAGGAATCGGAGATGGACTAGACATAAGCCAGCCAACTTCATATTCTGGCAGCAATTGTCAGAAAAGATAACATTTCAAGTCTTCAAACGATACAGAACAATCTGTCTTTGCATCAGTAGCTCTGCAAAAATTAGAAACATCTGACAGCAGTAGCAAATTCGATGTATGATATAGTTCTGAATAGAACATAAGACAAAAAGCTGCAAATAAATGATGTACAGGTCTGCTGTACCATGTATTATCACATGTCTACATTTATTGTTTATACGCTTGTGGAGAGACCGATAGTTAAATGTCAAGGAATAAATTACGAACAGTAATGCAATTCCCAAGCAATTTTAACAAATTTGAATTAGAGTTGAGCCAAATTAAAATAATATCTGCAAGATGGTAGTCATAAATGTCTCGAAAATTATCTGGTGAGGACCAGGATGCCAATGTACTTAATACATTCACGACTTCATTATCTGTTAGAAACCAATTAAGAACGCTTATCCTCAGGTAGCATAAGTTCGAATTGCTCCGAACCTAAGATGAAGGAAAAAGCAGACGGCCATTAGATTCTGCATCATTCTACATTTAATGGATACTCGGTATGTTAAAAGTCAAACGCTTCCACGTAGAATTAATCGTCGTCATTTTAGGTGCTTACATAGGAGAGATAGAGAGAGAAGAGATAGAGCACAAATGGTTGAAAGTACTGATAACCTCTGACAGTGAAAAGGAGAAGGATGAAGAGGCAACCTTCATCTTTGTCAATGTTAAACATATTTCAGAGTCAACTATTCTAACAAGCTACTAATACAAAAAAATAAAACTAACCCTTTCTTTGGTGGGGAAGAAAAAAACAAGTGAGAAACAAATGAGCTTGGTAGAAGAAAAATGAAAGAAGAAAACCAGCAAGATATAAGACCTATTAGGTATTTCCACTCTATTACTGTTTTCATTCACATTTATTTCTTCCCATTGTTTTTATATTTCCTTTAAATCAAACCTTTTCATTTGTACTCCATTCCTCACTTATTTCCATGCACCTTCACTATTTCTATTTTTAGCCCATTTCTTTCCTTCCTACCAAATAGATCCTAAAGTAAAAGGTGCATTTGGATAATTTAGTCAATAAACTTCTCTAAGAAACTAGTGATTTAGTTTAAGAAAAACTTCCAACCATTAACATCTACCCAGAATCATATTTGCTAGACTAAAAAGCTGTTATCACGATGAGTACCATCCTCAAATTAAACGATAAATGTGATAAATTTTTTTGTCATTTAACTTTCACTGCTTTGAGGAAGACGTATGCTTCTTTATTTCATACCATTAACATGCATTAGAATGTTTTACTACATTCTTGCTCCCGACTCATTTTCCACTCTTTAGTCCATCCTAAGATACTAAGTTTACTCTCAACTTCACAGCCTCTAAATCAGAGCAAGAACCTCACTATAGATAGAGGCAATTATAATGCAGTTCTTTTTCCCATGCTTGTTCTCGTTGTGTGTTTCTTTAGCTAAGTCAATCCCATTACTAAGAAGTTTATGTTAAGATCCTCCATCGATTAGAGATAATGCTAAATTATAATATATAAGTGGGAGCATAAAATCTTACCTCACAAGCCAATTATGTGATGTTAAATTAGACTTAAAATCTACTTCCTAATATCGTATCAGAGTCCATTCTAGTTCGTTTGTTGTGTCACCCACTATTGGGCCGCTGTCGAACCACCCACAAATATCCAATCCCACAAAGGTTGAGTTAAACTTAAAGTTTACTTCCTAATAATTTAAAAAGGTCCTAGACCCAAGACATGTGAAACTCACACTCTATTGATCCATATTGTCAATTCAAGTAGACCCTTTCAACTTAAGGAGACAAAGCTCTCTCAACATTTTATTTGGTCATCAAGACTTAATCCATGTTCTTGCTTAAAGTGAAACAAATTATTTACCATATGAGCCACCAGACATTTGTAAGAGCCTAATGAGGTGGAAACTCAACTCTATAAAGAATAGCAATGGAAACATTCAAGATTATAAATAGAGAAAATTTAATGATAACAAATGATATGTGAAATTGAATCAATATACATCAAGGACAAACGAAAGTTTTTTAGTTAAAAAAGGAAACAAAAGTTTGTGAAAGGCTTAATGAGTAATGACGTCTCATAGCAAACTACATACATATAAATAAATTAAATATATATTATTTCAAATAAATTATTCGTTATATAGAGAGGATATAAAAACCTGTATATAAACACTGGTAGTTTCTTTATTCTATATTTTTTAACACCATACAAACAATTTTTTCAGTAATTAAATTAGATGAGAGAATTTCTAGACTCCAACCATACTTAATTCGAATTTGAATCAGAATCTAAGATGCACATTTGCCTGCAAATTCGCAACAAAAAGCAACAAGACAGAGTTCTTTAGGTTGATCCAGATTGAGAAGGTGATGACCCTAAATTAAACACGCTAAATATGGCTTGTTGGAGAACCACTTTAACCAAAACATTTCTTGTGTTATCGAATTTGTCATTTGAAAGGGGGAAGGGAACATTGCAATTTAATTCGCATTGGCAGAGGTCAATGGTGGCACTTGAACTAAATTCTCAAATAAATATTCAAAAATAATGAATTTTCTCGGCCAATCTTGATGAATTTAATTTTGAGGAACGTTGACTACATGAAGATTATGTTAAGTAACATGAAAATCCTTTAAAAGATCTTCAAATCATTAACCAGTTGTTCTCACGTTCTCCCGGGAACAAGCTTTAGGTTCAAACAAGGGCAGCTTTACACCAAATTAATATCAATCACCCTAAAGTCTAAGCATACAGTATTCTCAACCTAAGTACCTAATGTTTAACTTCCTTGCAATAGATACACACGATTCAATCGTTTCAATTTCATCACCTACTCATAATGTGCGTACCCTGCATCCGCCTGATTTGGTATTTCTATATACATGTCAAGTTTTCAAACATAAATTTGAGTGAATTTCATTTTGCCAACTTAGTTTTAAAAGCAACCCCTAATGTTAAGTTCATATGAAGTCAAACATAGGTGTGCATTGGAGGAGGAATCAAACATATTACCAAACAAAGTTTAGCAAGAAAAACTTCCATTCAAAGCAGCTGAACGGGAAACCAAACATAGCATATATAGTGTGTCCTTCAATCATTCTCATTACTAAGAATATTGTATCTTCTGGAGAAGCCACGTACCAAACTTTTCTCCATGATTCGATTACAGTCATCGAACATAATCACTCAAATTAAAGATTATATAATAGAATATCATAAATAATGATAATAATCAGCAAGTACATTTCACCAGTGAATAGTGATATGAAAAAACTGCTAAATTACAAAACTCCACATTCACCAGGGGTTAGGTTATCACTTCCGAAAATCCCAGTCCCCGGTTCTTATTCTTACCTCAAAGCAACCCTCGGAATTCGAGAAGGCGGAAGGTGAAGAGCGCTTCGAGGACTCCGAAGCACGAGCCAAAGAAGACATCGATAACGTAATGCCTCCCGAGAGCGATGCGAGAAATTACAGTGGTCGCGGCCCAAGTCCAAATGGCCGCGATGAGAACATCAACGGCGAGGGCCTGGTCTCCGCCGAACCAGCGATGCACGAGGAAGGCGACACGTGGATGGTGGAGATCGGCGAGGAGCGAGGGGCGGGCGAGGGAGAAGATGGAAGCGACGAAGCAGACCCTGGAAGAGTGACCGCTGGGAAAGGAGAAGTTGTCGACGGGGACGACGGCGTTGTACTGGGAGTGGTTGGCGTAGGAGGGGCGGGATCGGCGGACGAGGAATTTGATGAGGGCGATGAAGATAAGGTCGATAAGGGAGCAGAGGAGCTGGGGAAGGAAGAGGTGGGAGCGGAGAGGGGAGGAGGAGGGAGCGGCGAGGAAGAGGGCGAGGGATACTGGGAAGAAGAATCTGAAGTCCGCCAAAAGCTCTAGGAAACGGAGGAGGGGTTTTGGGGCGATGGGGCGGGTGAGAGTGTGGATGAAGAAGGAGACGGAGTTGTCCAGGTCGTGGATGCGGCAGAATAACGGTGGCGCCGCCGGTGGGGATTTGGGGGGTCCATGGCCTTGGCCCATCGGAGTTACTGAGGGCGTTAACGAAACGTTGGGTCTCACGGAAATTCAAACGATCGAAAACGGTTAGTTAGGATATGATGCGACTTCGTTTTGGGGGTTTCTGCGTTTTTCCTGTAGTAAGAGTGTTTTAGTCTCTTATCTTTCTAATCTCAATTTAATTACTCTTGATATTTTGATTAAATGATTACTGTAATAAAGAAATAAAAAACCTATAGGGATAGAAAAAAAAAATAGAATAAGAAGCAACAGAAATAAAAAATATCTGGATGAATGAAAAAGAGGTTAGTTAGATTTATTGGGAAAAAGGTAAAAAAAATAAAATTGAAAATAACATTTTTGTATTTTAAGAGTATAATATTTTTAAATAAAATTAAATTGATTTCAAATTTTAAAAATCAAATAAAGGATATAAATAAGTAATTATATACACTAAGATCCATTACATAATAATAATAATAATAATAATAAAAAGTTCAAATACTTTAATTGTAATACAGCATAAATGCAAAATTTATATTATACAAAATATACCATATAATACAATACAGTATGGATATAAACGAAAAAAAAAGAGTAAACAAAATAAGAAGATTAAAATAACATTTTTATAATAATAATTATAAAATTAGGTTATACATTGATAAATAACTTGTATAATTATATTCTTCATACATATTCTCCACCAATTTTGTGGATGGTCACTTTTATTAAAAAAAAAAACTTTTATAAATCATATTTATATATTTGGTGAAACTATATTAGAAACTAGTTAATAATTATAAATTCCTAATTTATAAATTCTGAATTCTGAGGTAATAAACTAGTTTATTGAAATATAAATTAACTGATAAGTTAATTGATAAATACAAAATGATATAAAAGAATATAAATATTTAAGTTTTATTAAATAAAAAAAATATTTTAAAATAAAAATATATTATTATGTAATTATAATTTTTAATTAAAAAACAATTCAAAATTTATCAAAATTTTAGTTTTCCTGTTTAAATTGAATATGTTTTTTAATATTTAGAACTGTGATTTTATTTAAACTAGTTGATTTAATAAATATGAATTAAATTCATTTTTTATACTTTAATAAATATATTTTTTATTTCTCAATTTAAACCATAAGTGATGAAATATTAGTTACTTTAATTTTTAATATTGACCTTTTTAATTTAAATTACATAAAAAATAAAAAAAAATAACTCAAGCTTCATTAAAATTGAAAATACAATAACAAGTAAAAGAAAGTATATTACATAAATACTTTACTAGAGTTGGTAGAAGACACATAAATGTATATTAGACTTCTTGGATTTTGCATATGTTACCACTGTGCCTTCTTTCACACTCTATAAACATCACATTATGGATTTTAACCCACGTCAATTAAAATCTCACGACATTAGTCAATTATCAAATTATTTAATTTCAATAATTAAAAAGAAACATGAAAAATATAACTATAATTCCACCGCAATGAATTTATTAATAATGAATACGAAAACATCTACAAAATAGATGATAAATATAGTGATTATGGAAAAATGTTATATGAATTAGGTTATCTAGCAATAGAACAAGACTTATGTAACCACGAGATACAATATTTTGTGGGACCAGATCATATAGCCTGTAATACCTGTAATAGGTATTCACATAATGTCCTGTTTGTTGGCAAGTATAGCATTCTAATGGCTTTGTATAATTTTTGTCCTGTCGGACCTTTCGAACATGCTTGTTTTTATCCAGGGTAGGTTTTCTAGCATTAGAACTCCTAACCGAATATCTTTTAGTTTGTTGTCTTTTCTTAGGAGGTGGTTTGTGTTGGGGTCTTCTTCTCCTAATCTGTTTGTTATACTGTTGTGGGGTATAGATTTGTTTGCAGATATCAGCATCTGCTAGCTTTAGCTGTTTATTAATGGCTATATTTGTACAGGTGTCCTCCATTATTTTCATAATGTGTTGGATTCTTACTGTTAAATTATTCATGGCTGGTTCGATTAGATCATCATTCCAGCTTTCTCTAATAATGGCTCTGATACCAAGAGGGTATCAGTATCAGAGTGGATTATTTATAAGGTTTTACCCTTTTGGCGAGTTGAGATGAACCTCCAAGGCTTTGAATGCCCAGAGTCCAGTCAAGACTGTGATTTCCACCGCCGATAGGGTTTTACCAATTATATGTTGATATAAAATTCAGTAAAGGTGGCAGAGCCTCCTAGTTAGAATTTTATATAAAATATAAAATTATAAGCTCCAATAAAGGTGGCAGAGCCTCCTAGTTAGGAATTTATAATTTTACAAAATTTTATAATTTATACCAAATATGAGAAGATATAAATTTAAACAAAATATAAGCAGATCAAAACAAGCGGAAAAGGAAGATAAGCAAATGAGAATATAAGCAGATAAAATGAAAGAAGAGCGGAAGAGGAAGTTAAGCAAAATGAACTGGAAACATGTCTTAATAGAATACACAGTAAGTTATTTTATATAGTATAGTTTAGAATATAATCACTAGAAGATTTTATGTTAACTTTGAAATTAAAAGATTTTCAGAACTTTCGTCTTCTGGATATTAAGAAGACCTCTTTCAGGACTTACGACTGCCCACCACTAGAGTCTTACTTTGGCCTGTTCTGGTCAATTCACCTGCCTCAACGAAAATTTTATTTCTTTTAATCTCAATCTTAACATAAAACCATCAAGTTTAAATTATATTCGCATATACTATATAAAACAACTAAGGCATCTATTAAGACATAAGTATAAAATTAGCCAGACATATTAAAAACTTACAATATGTTCTTCAGAATAAGAGAAAGGAGAGAAATCTTGCAAAGAGAGTAGAGAGAAGGCAGAGTTTCTTACACTAGAATTTCTGATATATTGAATCTCTATATTACATCTTAGGAGGGACTCTCCTTTTATAGACTCATACATTAGATATGACAAGCTTGCTACAGAAAAGGTACTTATTACAAATACTAAAATTTCAAAAAGCAAACAGTGTCTTGTCTGCTCCTCGTGGCCTTTTTCTAGAAAAGAAGAGATTCTTTCAGCTTTTCTCTGTTATGTGTAGACCCGGTGTGGTCCATTAACACATTATTCAGAGTAGTGATTGAAGAAAGAATTTCATTCTTATCTTGTAACCGAGATAGTTTCAGACGTCTCTCCAAAGTCTTCTGTAGGCTCTGGATTATCTGAAGTCTCTGACATAGATATGTCATTTGTAGGGGTCTTTTGTCCATAGCATCCGGATAATTCATAAATCTTCTGATTTATCTTTTCGCGTTGGAAGTGCTGGACAAGCTTGTTGTTTGCCTCCTGAGGAAATGGTAAAAATATTTTCCCATTTTCAATTGGGAGGAACATCTTTGTTGTTGGAGTCTCCTTGATCAGGTTGAAATTAGCTTCATCCTTTTTCAGAGAAAAACCAGTCGTTTCCCATAACTTGGGCTCTAAACAGATTATATTGATAATCTAAATTACCAATTATTTCCCATGCCTCATATCCTTCATTATATAAAATAGGATATTCTACATGATCGTCGAAGAGAACTTTGATGACATGTGTGGCATTTGATCCTCCTCCGCTGATCCTAGGAGGGCATGAAGTGATTTTCAAAGCAACATGATTCATCATGACTGCTTGTAAATAATTTATAGCCTCATTTTCAGCTGGCTCAAACTGGTCAAACTTTTTGGATGGAGGGATTAGAACTGAGTCTAATAATCTATACTCAAGAAAAAGTTTTGGAGTGAGAGCAAGATCTTCGTACTCTAATGCTTTGTATTGTTCCATATCAATGGCTGCTTTTCGGAACAAGAATTTTACCTTACATGGGCAGTTACCATTAGAGACTTTTCTGCATAGTTCATCACTATTGCAACAGATGTTTCTGGAATTGAAGTATGCCTGTATTTTTACATATATTCCAGGGACTTCTGCTTCCTGTCGATGGATTTTCAAAAGAAATTTTTGTAATATTTTAAATTTCTTTAGATTTATTTCTTTTATTGGCGTTAGGGAGGCGACCACTTGTTCTTTGTAAGAGTTGGGCCTTACACTGCTTTGACCTTTGGCTTGAATGAGATTGGGTTCAGGGTTAAGGGTCTGTTTTATAATCTCTGGATTGATGGTATCAAGCTCGAGAGATTTTTCTGCTTCTTCTTTTGAGTAGAAGCCTTTGTATCTAGGATTATTTATCCCTTCTTTTGCTATACATAAATTAGCAAAATTTGTAAAGACTCCTTTGTGGGGTCCGGTCAATAATGAAAAATAAGTATAACCTTTCCCTGAAGGAGAGGCCTTTGTAAGGATTGGTATTCCTTGGTTGTCTGCATTGCAGAAATTGTAAAGGGCATAAATGATACCTCTTTTAATTGATACTACATAACTTTCATTACGGTCAGTAGTTTTTGGTATGTTCCATATGTGGTCTACCAAAACATTGAATTTATCATTCATTTGTTCTCTACCATAGTAGAGGTAATGATTTGTAAGTATAGGAAGCTCTTGGTTTCCAAACTTCATTTTTTCTTTTATACTAGGGTAGTTGACCTTTGAAGGTCTCATGATTACCTGCAAAACGAGATAGTATGTCAACAACAATATTTTTGTATTCTCCAAAAATGTTATCCATTTTTCTTTGGAAAATTTGAGGGGCATTTTTTAATCCAAATGGCATAACTTTCCATTCAAATAACCCTTATGAACAGGAAAATGCTGTCCATTTTATAGATTCTGGGTCCATTTTTACTTGGTGGAATCCTGATTTTAAGTCGAATTTAGAAAACCATTTTGCCTTTTGAATTCTGTTTATTAATACGTCTTTAGACAGAATTGTATATCCATCTAATTGGGTATTATCGTTAAGTCTTTTATAGTTGTAAACCATTCTGGTTTTTCCTCTTTTTTGTTCACTGTGTTTGTTTACAATAAAAGCAGGGCTTCTGGTAAGACGTATTAATAAACAGAATTCAGAAGGCAAGATGGTTTTCTAAATTCGACTTAAAATCAGGATTCCACCAAGTAAAAATGGACCCAGAATCTATAAAATGGACAGCATTTTCCTGTTCAGAAGGGTTATTTAAATAGAAAGTTATGCCATTTGGATTAAAAAATGTCCCTCAAATTTTCCAAAGAAAAATGAATAACATTTTTGGAGAATACAAAAATAAATATAACTATAATTCCATCGCAATAAATTAAACTATGAATATTAAATTATTTAAATAAAAAACTAATAGAAACGAATACATTTTTCACACATATACTATGCATTTTACTTTATTATATTGTTTAAAAATTAAAAAAATAACTTATAAAACATAAATCATTTTACGGTAACTATTAAAATTAACAAAACATATTGTTTTTACTTATCAAATCATATAACTTAAAAAAACTAAGATGATAAGTTTAAACTCTTATAAAAACTTCCACACACACACACACATATATATATATATATATATATATATATATATATATATATATATATATATTTACTTAGTTTAAAAGTTAAAAAATTAAAACAACTTAGACTAAAACTATTAACTTTTACTCACTAAAACAATCATATTAAAAAAATTGGATTGCTAATTTACAATTTTAAAGAGAATGCAAGGACAATTTATTTCAATAAATGGTACTTTTATATAATAAAATTTAAATAATTAACTTTTTCTATTTACAATATTTTTTAATTTAACTAATAAAATTATTATACTTGATCCTATTAAAACTATGTCTACTCTTAAACATAGTTTATTCAGTTCTAATAGAATAAAATTAAGTTACTTATAGATATTTTACTAAATACTTTGGATATTACAAAACTATCTTATTAACTAGTTAGTAAATTATTTATAGCTAATAAGTTTTGATCTTATATATGTTTTCAGTAGATAAACTAACTTATTGACTTGAACTATTCAGTAAAACGAGTTAATATATGGAAAATAACATAATTACACAAGTTTTATTATATAAAAAATATTTCCTAGATAAGAATATATTATCATTTAATTATAATTATATATTTAAAAAAAAATTAAGTTCGTATTATTTTTTTCTTCTATTTTTTTTTCACTTGGATAACTCATTCTATTTAAACTAATTAATCTAGTGTGTATTAATCAGAATAATTTATTTTTTAAATTTTAATTTTTTATAAGACTAATAAACTAACTGCTACCTTATTTAATTACTTTAAAAAAAATTGATCAACAAAAAATCTTTAATAAAATAATTGAAATTAAAATCTCTATTTTCAACCACCTTATTAAGTTGTGCACCTTCAACTTACCATTTAAACCTAACTAGTTAGTGGATGTCATGAATACCCTTTTTTATTTTTAAACTAACATGGATATAAACATATTTAGATTCGTCATAAAAAATAAAGCAATGGAAATGTGTTATTTCTCTAAACACTGTTCCGTTTTTCTTTCAAAATTTAACGCAACGGAATATTTTTTTAAAATAAAGAAAGCAACAAAAAATTTTATTTCTGATGTGTATTTTTTTGATTCATACTATCTCTCAAATACAACGGAAACAAAATTTTGTTGGATGAAAATTTAAAATATGAAAATTTGTTTCCGTGGCGAAAAGTTGGGAATTTACTGGGTATAGTCCGTTTAATTGCTAAAGAATAACAAGTGGGCCTGTGTTGGTGACAAGCTTAAGCCCACTCATTGGGCTGCTTACGGATCTCGGCCAGTTGCTTTCTGCACCCCATCAATTACTTTCTACATCCATCAATAACAAATTGAACCTCCATAAAAAATTGAATTTTTAATTTTATTTTTTAAAAATTTATATTTGGGAAACATGGGATCAGATACATCCAGCAAAGCAAAATAATTATAACGATTGTAAGATATTTAAAAAGAAGTGGTTTTGTATGTGTATGATGAAATAATGGAGTCCACACTTATAGGGGCAAACGAGTTCTTTCAACACATGGAGCATCATATGTTACTATTGAGTTTTAATGATTAGCAATATATTACTCCCAGAGATTCTATTACTATATTTGTAAGTTCTATCACTTGAAAACCAAAACCCTAAGAACAAGATTTGTAAGGACACAAAGTCCAAGGATCTGAAGACCCATTCTTTTGTGTCCCTTTATATAGGAAAAGGGCATGGTCAAAATAAAGAAAGAAAGAAAGCATGGGAAAGAAAGTTAGATCTACTTTTAATGCAACCAAAAACATGAAATTTGATGAAAACATAAAATTAGTAAGAAACCAGTTTCCGGCATCCATCAATAATCAATAATTGGCATCACTATCTTTTCCAAATGCATAATGTCCTCTTGAGGGATATTTTATCATCACCATCTACGACCTCCTTAATTACTTTCGTCTACATATATGGACAATGATTGTTTTCATTTTTTTTTAATTATTCCATGTATTTAAACATATTTTTATATATTTCGTCTACATATTTTTTTTATTTTTATAAATACTTAATTGATCTGATTAAAAATAAAATTACTCATGGTGCATATGCTATTGTAGTTTATAATAAAACAAATGCTTTTAAATAGCGGTAAACTACCATATTCAACAAACACGAGTCTTTGTTTTACTGAATACAGGAACATCGTGAAAAGTCGTTTACGTTTATAGCTCTCTCCCACGTACGTTTTTGGATTAGTCAGTTTTAACTTTTTAGTTTAGATTGCATGTAATTTTTTCAATTTAATTTCTAAACTAATTAAATTCAGTATTTTTTGTTTATTTTTCTTTTTATTTAAACTTCTTAATTTATTAATTCATTCATATATTTAGGGGTTTAGTTGGAACTCTGATATGAAACAATTTTCAATTTTTCGTAAAAACAGATCTTGATAAAACTTAAATTATAAGACTCACTTTATGGTTTGAAAAGGAAAACTTACGAGATTTTTTTTTTCTTTTGTTTGGGTGAGATCTAATGTTTTGATTAATGAATATTGAGTAAAAGACAATTTAATCAATTCATTAAAGTTGACTAAAAATAAAACTCAAAAAAAATCAACCAAGAGGTCAAATTACTAATTTAAAATAAAAGAAATTAATAAACTTTCAAAAAACTAAAATCGTACATAATTGGAAGTACACAGAGGACACATTTGTAATTGAAACTAAATATAGACTTCGTTCATGTCAGATCAAGATTTGATCAATGTTGGAATCCGTAAATTAAACCAAGAAAGAAAGAATGTACTAACTAAATCTAGTGTTAATGTAAATATCTTCACGTAAGCAATGTGTTCTCCCTTTCTGAAACATCTTCTCTTAAAGTTCCCAATTGAAAAGCAAGAACACGTTTTCATAGGTAAAAGGCCTCTCGTACACTAAGGATTGGCTTTTTGGTATAATGTGTCTTTAAAATATGGGGAACAAAGACAAAGGAGGAAGTGGTTGGCTCATGAAACGATCATGTTCTGATAATTGATTGCATTTGTCTAATAAATTTAATAATTATTAAAATAAGTTCTGATATTATTTTAAAAAATTATTTTCCTTCAACAAGAAGTTTACAAAAATCAGTAAATTAGATATTTGTTCATCAAAATCAACCAAATTACAAGAACCTCAATATATACAATGTTGATATATGTCTAAAACTTTGCATATCATTACCATGTTCAAGGTGGATGTGTATATTACTCCTTCCTTGTTAGATGTTGGATTTATTCACTTTCCAACAATCTTAACCTATGCATACTGCATTTGATAAACAATTATCAAGTTCCCTTTCCGGAAAGAACCATGCATAGTAGAGACAAATTCAAAAGAATGCTTTCCTCAATAAATTGGAGCTTCAAATGCTATAGTATGCAGATATTTAATTTGAGGAGTGAAACTTTTAGTTGGTTCCAATCTCTTCCCTTAAAGGTCGATCATCACTTGAGACAACTTTATTATAGCATTTGGTTGATGTTTTATTACTGAAAGAGAACGCCCTAAAGATTCTCACGTGTTGGGAAAGGTTGCTCAAGTGTTCAAATTTAATTGTTGTACAAAATTTAACCATAATTGAATATAATTAGTTTCATAACAACATGTTACTTAAACTAATTATAAAGTTTAAGTATTTTATTGATTAACTACAATTTGGTTGGATATTTTTTAAAATGGTTATTTTATAATTGATGATAACACCTAAAACATAATCACTGTCACTTTCGTTTTTCACTTTTTGTACAAGGGGTCCTTTTGCAATCGAACTCACGATTCTCTGCATATGATTTTTTTTATAGCTCCTAATTGTTTATTTTTTTTCTTTTCTTTTTCTTTGTATGGGTTCTCGTATGTGTTCATCCTTGAACTTTCCTTCAAATTATTATATTTTTTTCATTTACCGATAAGTCATGATGATTAAGTCGTTTTCATAAATGACCATCCTTAGTCAAACTATTTACAGGGTTTGAATTATTTGCTGCATGGTATGATGACTTTGACGTCAATTTTTGCCTTTTTAATCTGTGAAACTTGTCCCCTATGGATTTCGAAGAGAATATGACCCTTCTTAAACTCTTTCAATTCTAAGTGTAAGTTTCTCTGTTTGATTTATTCTTCAATTTTTGTTCTTTTTATTCATTTATTTACTTCTTTTGAATGCCTGAAATTGTTCTCAATTCCATTGTTTATTTTTTCCTTTATAATATCAACAATAGCAATTAGCAAGTTGGTGTTAGTGAGGAGATTTGATCTCTTATCACCTTTTGTTTGATTTCTTGTTGTTTGTTGCATGATTTCAAATCAATGGGACAATTTTCCTTTTAATCATTAGATCCTAATTTATCTTACTTTCAAATGCAGAAGAAAGTTGTTTCATTGATTTCTTTCATAGATTTTGATTATCATAATATTATCCCATAACTTGACAACCTAATGGTCGTAAGAACTATTACAGAAATGTGGGGAGAGCTTTTGTGTAGATCAAGAAAGGTTGGTTTGTTTGGAAAGTGACCTAATAGGTTTCACAAAAGATTACATCTGGTGTTTGGAAACATTACTCATTATCGAGAGATGATGGTCATAGAAAAAAATTATCCTTGCCGTAGATTCCTAAGTTAGCAAAATTATCCTACATAAACCTTTGTAATTAAAGTATTTTTGTAATATATATTGCGAGGAGAAATTGAGGATGCATTAATTAAGATTTCAAAACCCTTTTTTTACATTAAAAACTCTAAAAATTTTAAACCAAATTTATAAGAATGTGATTTTTTTAAAAATTATAATTAAGGTTTTGTAATTTGAATTTTAAAGAATATAAAATATGAAATTGTAATATTTAAATGGATTATATGCATTTTAAAAAATATGTATAAGTATTTTATATTTTTACTATCAAATATATCGTTATCTATTATTATATTCCTCAAAAATTACGTTAATTAAAGTATATTTTAGAGATAGTTAGTGTTGGTGTTATAATAAACCATCTAAAATACAAGCACATTCTTATTATGCTACTACGTTATTATTATTAAATAAATAAGGTATGTTTGAAACAATGATATATTGGTTCAATATTTTATCATTTCTAAAAAAAATAAAAAATTGAACTTATAAAAAGAATTAAAACTATTTCAATAATAAAGAAAGAAGTGTATGCACTACTATATTGATAAAACATAAAAAAAAAAAAAAAAAAAAAAAAAAAAAAAAGTAAAAAAAAAAAAAAAAAAAAAAAAAAAAAAAAAAAAAAAAAAAAAAAAAAAAAAAAAAGAGGCATCACAAGAGAGGAGGGCATCATAAGACCTTAGATATGAGAAAAAGTATTTGGGTTGTCACCCAAATACCTGATTTTGATAAAACCATATCCTTCCATGATGAAGCTCTCCTTCAACTCTTATACCTTAGTCACATCATGCATCCTTTCGACCATTTTTCTCTTCTTCCATTCCGCCTCGTCGATGTCCACTTGGATAGTCATCCTGTTCCATGTATATGCATTGTTAAGTTGATGGTTTCCACCTTATATTACTTCAGTATATGCGTGTAAACGTTTCTTTCAGACCCATACATGTCTTTACCATTTTCTTTTCAGTATTAAGTGGTGCCTTAAAATTTGTGTCCTCCTTCAGGTATTAGTATCTACGGTACTTTCGTATATTCATGTCGAGTGTTTCTTTTCCCATCCTTATCTAGTCCAACCATTTTTTCATCACTGTTGCATTTCACACTCCAAAGAACCTAACAAATCCATATCCCTGACCTCTCTTATTCTCTCTTTACTTATGAATCCTTCATCTACTCTACCCCATCTCTGAAAACTCTTTACCTCACATTCCCTAAAATTCATCGGAAAATTTAGTGAAGAAATATGACACACATCCCTGGAATCTTACTCTGAGTCCTATTTTTAAAGCCTTCGTTTACCTTTTATAAGAAAATACTTAATTGAATCCTTTTCCTAAGGAAATTTAACAACGTCATTGGTTAAGAGTTTAACTATTTCAACATTATTGTACCCGTATCAAATATATTTTTTAATATAATTTAATATAATTATTAATATTATTATTATATTAATAATGATTATAAAAAAAAATTCAAACTTATATTATATTATAATATTATTTTATTATTATAATATAATATTATTTAATTATAAATAAATAATTAAAATAAAAAAAATTTACATTTTGTTTGCAACTTCTTTCTTTCCATATATTTCTACACACTCTGAGGCAACTTACAACTTCTTCTTTCTTTTTTGTTTTTCTTCCACAGCATTCTTCCACACTCACAGCTTCTCTTTTCTCCACTTCACCGTTTTTCTTCCACAGCATTCTTCCACACTCACAGCTTCTCCTTTCTCCACTTCACCGTTCCACTTCTTGTCTTCTCTGCTTTTATACTCCAACGTCATGTCTTCTCTGCGCGTCTGGTAACAAGGGTCGCGTCCAGCCCAAGGATCTGTGTCCAACGCAGTGTGTACACATTTCCGTCGCGTGTCGATGTCAGCGGCGCAAACGCGGGGAAGCGGCTCCTCACCACCATGTCATAGCTTCATAGCTTCTATCACACTTCTATGTCAATCTTAAAAAGATTGTCTTGTACAGTCTTTTGATTTACACCACTTTGGTTAAGACTAATGTTATTTATGTATGATAAATCATGCTAGCTATGGGGATGTTACTTGTAAAAGAGATATAGATTTAATAATACATGTTGTGCATTTAATGTATGGTTATGTATGTATGTTAACAAGTGCAAACTTGAAGGTGAAGACCTGAATGAAGCTTCTTAACCATAAAGAGGATTTGCAAGAATTACTATCTTCAACACTTTATACAAAACAGTCTCTCTTCTCTCAAAGACAAATCTTTTCATGTCCTAAACTTCACCAGAATATCATTTGTGTTCATTAATAAATAAAATAGTATATTACCCTTACATCTATGAAAAAATGTATCATTTATATCTAATGAATAAAACAATCAGATATTTTAAATTACTTTTATTTGTAAAACCCTTTTTTAGTCTGGAAGGATTGTTCTAAAAAAAATATTCAAGTCTTAGTTAGGAGTAATTATTATTTTAAACAATACTTTGAGTTGTTATGTTGAGTAGTTGAGTTTCCATCATTAATATATCTAGTGAAATTAATTAGTTGATAAAGAAGTGAACATAATATATTTTTACACACAAACTAGTATTAAAACATATCATTTTTTTTCCTTAACTCCATTATATTGCATGTTATTAAATTTGAATTATGAAAAAGAACTTTTAAAAACTAAGTTTTTTAAAAGATTTTGACAAATTGTATGTTTGGTTGCACACCATTAGTTACAACTTTATAATACCTATAAAAAAAACTTTAATACATAATTTAATCATTCTTTACAGTATAGACAGTTAGACAGACACACATGTACACCCACACATAATAACTTTATATATATATATATATATATATATATATATATATATATATATATATTAATAATTTATAAATTTTAAAATATACAATAAGGTATTATAACAAAAATATATGTTTAAAAACACTTTTTTATATTATTATTTATATTTTAAAATATAAACATTCTCTATAAATATATATAAAAACAGTTGAACCAAATTTAAAAAAAAAATCAAGAATACATTATTTAAATATGTCAATATAATGAACCAAACAAATACAATGAATGATTCTCCTCTGCATAACCCATTATCTCTTTAAAACATTCAAAGAGATACAAATGACCACTTTGGGTGTCTTTCCAGTCTTTTCTTACCTGTTTGAAAGAGAAGAATAGAAGGTAGTGGATCCACATCTTTCTTTTCATTTCTTGCCAAATCAGTAGATGTAAATATTCACCAAATATTACTTTCCATGTTCTCTTCTGTGCTGAACAAGGGACTTGTTATAATGCAAACAGGGATTGAAGGTTTGTTTAAAGAAACTAATGAATACAATAATTTTTTTACTAAAAAAATATTTATAAGATATTTTATTGTATTAATTTTATTAAATAGTAAATAAATAAATTTATATATGTAAATTAATTAAAGATCAGATGAAGAATATGTATAAGTAATAAAAATAATTAATATTGTCTTAAAAATTAAAAATACTAATTATTGAAATTAAAATCTTATAAAATTATCACACTTAAAAAAGAACATGAAGTATTTAGTTTGAACCAATAGATGCTTTCCAAAAATATTCAAATATTCTAAAGTTAAACTAAAACTAAAATATGGACTATTAGAGTTGGAAGAGCTTCTGGTAATGGGGTAAATATTGTTTTCCTTATGTATAATAAGTTCATTGAGGAGTCCATATATTATAATATACCGGTTAAATTTTAATCTTGTTTTAACAATATTAAAAAAATATTAAAAACGATATTTTAATAAATATTTATAATATTTTTTTTTATTTTTTTCTGTATTTGTATAAACCTAATAAATGTTGTGTAAGAGACAAGAGTATCAATAAAATAATAATAATAATAATAATAATAATAATAATAATAATAATAATAATTAATGCCGTTTTTAACTTTGAAAATCACACTTAAATATAAATATTAAATACATGTAATGAATGTAAGATGTGGGTTTATGGGTTTTTTTTTTCTTTCTTTTTATTCTTTATTCATGTTTTTTCTCTTTTTTTTTATATATGTCTCTCCCTTTGACTTTTCTTTTCCAATTCCTCTTCATTTTTAGTCTAATTGTCATCCTTTTACAAAATCATACTAGTTGGAATGTAACAAAATATGAAATATTCTTGTTCCGTTCAAATTGAATTTAAGGTTATTTAATTTTTACTTTAAAATCTTTTTATTATTTTAATTTTGTTAACAAGTTGTTAAGATTTTATCGATTTAGTTGAGAAATAGTATTTATTTCAACTAATTCAATATTTGATTTATATTTTTTTTTTGTTATTTTAGTGTGTATTCCTAACATGAGTGTCGAAATATATTCAAACTCATAACTCAGACCATGGATTCCATTTAGGTTAGATTAGAGAGAAAAAATATAATTTTTAAATGTAGGACAAATTGAACCTCGTTAACTTAATTTAAAATTTAGGATTTACGAGTTTGAGGTGAGTTGGAGACGGATGGGCCCATCTTATAATTTTTTCATTATAATTATTTACTATTTAAATTGATATTTTAGCTTTTTGAAAACTAAAATATTGTTTGATAATATTTGAATGATTTTAATATTTTTATTTGTTTGCTTAATTATATAAGTTAACACTTTGAGTGTTTACTTATTATTTGTATAATATTATTTTTAATGAACATCCTGATTATATTGTTATAGGTTGAATCAATCTGATATAAATATATTAAATAAGTTGGAAGAACAAAATATATTTAGGTTAATCTACTAACTCAGAGTGAGTGCTTATAAATCTTCTGACTTTGAAATGAGTTGAGCTAACTCATTTTAAACTCAACCCATGGTGTGCCAACAAATTGAATTGATTCACATTCATTGATGCCTAATTTTTATAAATCTTGTTGTATTTAACATTTTTATTATTATTATTGCTTGGAGTAACAGCACTTGTCAAGTAAGGGGAATATTTTAAATTATAAGTAAAATTGATTAATTTTTTTAGAGTATGATTATTCTAAGAATGATTGTAACTAATTTAAATATGTTTGGATTGAAATGGTGCTTTTATTGGTTTTGCACTTAAATGAGGTTGATATGTTCGAATTGAGTAATACTAGTTATAATATAAACTATGTCTTATATGTATTATTTGGTGCATTTTAAATTTGTTGAAATAGTTTATTTGAGATTGAGATTGATTTCAAAAAATTATGCAAAATTATAAGTATTGCAAGCATAATTATCTTAGTCCATGAGATTTTATTGAGCAAATTTTGTTTAAGAATGAGTATTAATTTCAAACTTGTTTCGTCTAATGAATTTTGTTTTGTTCCGTGGATTTGATAGGTTTTCCTAACGAATCTCAAGGAGGTAAGAATGAGTAATGTTCTATTTAAATTTATTAAACTAACTGGGTCTTTGCTTACTTAATCTGCTTTGTTTCAAAATAATATATTTGAATGAATTGCATATGTTTATTTATATGTATTGTATATGATTATTGAGATATAACTTTATAATATCATTGAATTGATTAATGATATATTGGAATTGGATTAATTAAATCAATGTTGTGGTTTGTAGTATTAAACATATGAATCTACAAATAAAAAAGAAGATATTATTCTTTCAGTGTGATTATTTAAATTAAGTAAATAAAAACATTATGTAGTGAAAAGTTAAGGAAAAATTCTTACATCACTATGATATATATTGTTATAATTTTTTAAATTTTAAAATCAAAATTAAGAGTACAATAGAAATATAAAATATGTACACTAAAAGAATTTTTTTATATATTGTTATAGATTATAAAATACAAATAGAATAACATTTTAAAATAACCAATTAATTACTTCAGATAATAATAGTTTATGAATATTATTTTGAAATGCGAAATTAATTATGTTAGGAAATGTTCATATTAAGTATGCTTCAGTTAATGATGAATAACTCATATGGTTAAAAAATCATACATTTTGAAAAAAGAATTTTCCATCTCAATCTCTATTTATTAATTGTTAACTTTAATTAATTTGAATTTAAAGTTTATAAATATATTTGACAATAGTAAAAATAAAAAAAAAAAAAAACTCATTAAATGTGATTTGGATAAGAAATCTTTCTCAATAAAGGTGAGATTACATTTTAAATATGAGTTAAAAAATAACTTATAAAAAGCTTATATTCAATAGGTAATTGAATATTAGTTATATAAAAAAACATTTATAATTTTACAATATATTTGATAAAAATGTATTCTTATGATTTGTTGTAGAAAAGAAAATGACTTTAAAATATGGTTGTAATGGAAAGTAAGTGGGGAATTAAATATGCAAGCCGAGAATAATGGCAACATCATAACGTGAAAGAAACTAACTTGATAGGCAAGTCTCCTTATAGCCTCAAACATATAAATACCTAAAGCCACCCCTTCTTTCATCTCCTTCCCCCTCTCTCTCTATCTCTATCTCTCCATTTTCTTCTTTTCTTTGTTTTTTTAGTTTCATTCAAGGTGATTTTCCATTCCCCATTTTCTACCCTCTTCGATCTCTCAATTTTCCGCCCCTTCAACCTTCTTCTTATTTTCTTCGATTCTCGATTTGTTTCAGGCCCGTTAACGCGATTTCTGCGCCGCTCAAAACAGCGGTAAATGATAAATCAGGTACCTTCTCGATCCCCTCTCTCTCTATCGTGAAACGATCCGAATTTTTTATGTCATTATGCGATACGTGTTCCAAAATCAAGAACGAAACCAATTGCACCTCATGTGTTCCGATAATGGCCTTGTGGCAATGGATCATTGATCAAAGCGTCATCTCGTTTTTCCTTTTCTTTCTGAAACTGTTTTGTTTTGCATATGCCTGATACGTGCAAAATGCCAGGGTTGTAATCAAAAGGTGGTGCTTTTTGGGCCAAAGGGGCATGGAAAAATTCAGCCGAAAACGTCCTCCTTTTTTGCATTGTTTCGATTTGTTTTCTCCTGCTACTCTAAGCCATTAATTGTTTTTTTTTTTTCATTTTTTTAATATCTCGGTCATTTTTGACATTTCACACCACACCTATGGACTTAAATTGTATATTTGATTGAAAATGTTTAAATTTAACCAGACTGATAGTGCATGGTAATTGAGCAATGATTTGACAACCCATGTGTCAAGACCGGAGTGTTTCTCATCTACCTTTTGCCTCTCAATTAAGAAAAGTAGAAAATAATATCATGTAGTTGAGTTTCTATAATCCTTTTTTTTTTTATGGCTATAAAGATGTTCAATTTTCGGAAACATGCATTTGGTTTGCTAAAATAAAAGTGCTAGAATATTTTGGTTAGTCCACATGCCAGATTTAAGGTTAATATTTTCATAGGGTAATGTTTTTTGTCATCCCACAGAATTTTTTCAATATTGACCTTAACCTAGGCCAGATGGCTGCCAACTATGTAGTAACAATTGCATATTCTAAAATGCAAATTTGATATGTACCCTATAAAACAGGCAATTTTGACATATAATAGATTTTCTACAATTTATCTCTCTCTCGTTTTTTTACTATCCTTTTATTGTATTTTTTTGGTGGGAGAGTTATTGGAGTATGGTTATGTCCTTAACTTTTGTTCACGTTGGCCGTTGAAGTGTCTAGTCAATGAAGGAAATTTTTTTATGATCATATGAATACTAATTTTTATAATTTATATATATTGGAATGTGAAGGTCGTGCATTGGATCTACAGCTACAAGTGACAGGCTGACAGCTACTTTTTTTCTCCATTTTTAGCTCGGGTAGGTCCATCACCGAACTTTCAAGTTTCAATTGCATACCACAGATATAACTGCACGTACACATGACTCATACAGTGCACTACGCTAAACACCTCTGTATCAAGTGTTAATATTTTATGCCATTTCTCCAACTGTTGCTATAAACAATTAAAACAATAATTGTTTCTTCGTTAGGGCACTTCCAATGGTCTACCTAAAGATATGCTTCTTAACTTGTTTAGTGACTCCTATCTTATAATATAAATTTTAACAGTCTTCCACGTACACATGTCTCACGTATTATTTAACAAAATTCATTTTGATTTTTAAAAACCATTTACCAATTCTTATTTAGAAGCCGTATCAGCCTCATCCTTAATGATCTTGAGTAAAATTGATTCTTAAACTGAAAAACCTCCCAGGAATTACTATCGTTTAGTGCATATCAACATAAGGGAGGATGCATAATGATTATTATAATAATAAAGAAGGTCATGTGTCATTTGTAGATAAGTTCGACTGACTGACATAGTGACATGATAATCGTAATGTATTCATAATCTGCCTTATCTTCCGTGCACATAATTAGATCTATGCTTGTTTTGAACTCTGGTTATATATTTATTTATTCTGCCCAAGAAATTGCTTTGCAATATTGAACATTACAAAAATATCTACACATGAGTTTTTCCCTATGGCTTTGAAAGTCTTGTCTTGTAGTATTTTTGACTTTCATACTTGGGAGGGTTTATATACTTTTGAAATTGCTATAGAAATTCATTTGACAGGTATTAATGTTCTTCCACGTTGAAAGGTAAAACGGGTATAGAAATAAAATAAATTGTTGACGTGTAGTTTAGTAATGAAATAAGATTTTATCCTTGTTCTTTTTATATATTATTTGTTTTCGAAAGAAATACCTTTTGGGAGTAAAAAGTAGAGGCTAGAAATCTTAGTCTGTTTTAGTAGAATGTGCAATCTGAATATTGATGATTTGAAAAACAGTAGAATCAGGTGCTCTTGAAGGTAATTGTAACTTTGTAAGCTTCCATTGCCAAGCCAAATTGCACCAACACTCAGAAGAACTGGCAGTTTCCTCAGTCACTGAATTATTATCGACCCAGCACAGTGGGACATCATTTTCATTGTTTGCTTTTTTTGACAACAATGTTTTATAATGTTTGCTGGACGTGTTTCGTTTTTTATATTCGCATTTCATATCATGTTCAGCAATTCCTACTTTTCATTGTACATTCCTGTTTAATCAATTAAACGTTCATTACTCTTACACTAGTAGGCCTTTATCATGTGCACACGCCACCATAGAAACAAATTATGTATAGATGTAAATTTTGTATTCATTTATTAGACAATATATAGTTTAAGCTTTCCTCGGTTGCAGATTTTATAACAATCACTATCTATTCCGAAGACCCACACATCAATATCATCATCCCGTTACAAAGGCAATGCGATATATGAGAAGGTATTTTGTTATTGGTTTTCTATTGTTTCATCTTCCTAACAGGATTATTTTCCCTTACATTTCATGACAAAACCCCGTTTTGTTGCTCTGTAACTATGCTTATGATTCTCCCAATTAATTAAACTTTCAGGGAAACCCGTGCTTGATGGACTGCTCACACAGTTGCAGTGACAAGAGAACATTAAAGCGGTGGTTTTTCATAGACAAACGAGTTGGTTGAACGAAGATAAAAAGTCGATTAGGCAGCACATAAAATCAACCCTGTCTGTGACAAAGTCACACGCTCATAATATCAAACACAATCATTTCTTGCTCTCTTTGATACGTTCCTGCCCCTCAAATAGTATAGCTTGGTTCAATGGATTTGAAGTCCTCTCATGTTTCTCCTGTTCTCACTGACCCTGTTCCCGTCAACAAGTCAAGGCTTCGAATGCATTCTAGTCTGCTAGCTTATTCCCAGCAAGATTCACCAGTCTCTCCAGGGAAGTGCTCAAGAAGCAATTCAAGGAAAAGTACGGGGAGTTTCGATGATGTGAGGTCCAATGGTTGGTTGGATGCCATGAAGGCTTCTTCCCCTCCAAGGAAGAAGCTACTTAAAGGGTCCAGTGTTCAGGTTGCTTCAATTGACTTTGAGATTGAAGACTATTGTACATGGATGGTAAATTTGCTACATAGGCTCATGATTTCGTCATTTAGTTCTTTGGTTGGTTTATTCGGGAACACAATCGTGGTTTCATCATGTTCTTGATATTATGAAAAATTGTACACAAATACAGTTGATATAGTCACAATTGCGATTGCATTATGATTGCAGAAACCAAAAAATCCTTGATGTTGCTACCAACATCACTGTCGTAGACCGTATTCTAAAACCATGCATTGATCCATCTTGCTTAAAGTTTTTTTTTTTTTTTTTTTTTTTCCATTCTAATCTGTCTCTGATTTGTTTCCTTTTCCAGCTTGAATATCCTTCAGCACTAGACTCTTTTGAGAAAATTGTTGACCTTGCTCAGAATAAGAAGATTGCCATGTTTCTAGATTATGACGGCACACTTTCACCGATAGTAGATGATCCGGATTGTGCCTTTATGTCCGAATCTGTAAGTAGTACATACTAGATTATTATATACATACATACATATATATATATACATACATACATATATATATACATACATACATACATATATATATATATATATATATATATATGTGTGTGTATATTATACATATATATTAGGTACAATTAATTCAATTCTTCGTTAGTTCTTAATGTAAGTTCTCTCTTTTTTTCTTCTCAAAATTATGCTTAGATGCGTACAACTGTGAGAAGTGTGGCAACTTATTTCCCCACAGCAATCATCAGTGGAAGAAGCCGTGACAAGGTATCCAGGGTGATTATTGGTTTTATTATTCAGTTAAGTGTTCATACTTTTCTTTATCAGATTTACTAAGTCATAAAAGCGTGTTACTTTAATTTTCAGGTTTTTGATCTTGTTAAACTAACAGAACTCTACTACGCTGGTAGTCATGGGATGGACATTATCGGCCCTGTTTGTGAGACTTTGTCAAAAAATCACCCGAATTGTGTAAAGTCTACAGACCATGAGGTGTGTAACAGTAGTGAAGCACTCATGGATTGTTGCCACCGTTTTGTATAAATTGAATATATGTCAAAGGATTCCGACGTTCACTATATCTCTGTATTTGAATGTGTCTAGGGAAAGGAAATAACTCTCTTTCAACCTGCGAGAGAATTTCTGCCTATGGTTGATGAGGTGCGAGTTCTCTTTCGAATATTAAGCGAGAACCATGGGCCTTTTTTCATGAATTGGAAAGAAACTAATGATGGGGTGATTTCATACAGGTTTTTAGAACCCTCGTCGAGATTACTAAAGATATACAAGGCGCAAAAGTTGAAAACCACAAATTTTGCGTTTCTGTACATTACCGTAATGTAGAGGAAAATGTAAGCATTGGTTGCACCAACAATGAGGAGTTTATATCTTTTTATAATCCTGATAATTTCATAATCTAATTCTTTTTTACTTTTTAAATGGACCGCAGAATTGGACAACAATTGGACAACGTGTCCATGATGTCTTGCAAAATTACCCTCGCTTACGTTCAACTCATGGACGGAAGGTATTGTAATATTAGCCGTTCTTTTGCACAATTTTTAAACATTTTATGATTGTAACAAGTGATTTAAAATTTTAGTAACTAGCTATTTATGTTGTTCACGTTCACTTTGCTAAACTATAAACCTCCTATGTTGTGGTAGGTTTTAGAAGTCCGTCCTGTGGTTGATTGGAATAAAGGAAAAGCTGTTGAGTTTTTACTTGAATCTCTAGGTAAGAACCTCTCTTCTGCCTTTGATTATTTATTGAATACAAACCAAGCTCATGACACTATTGAAAGCTTAAAATGGTGTTTTGCAGGATTAAATGATAGTGATGATGTGCTTCCCATCTACATTGGAGATGATAAAACTGATGAAGATGCATTCAAGGTATTGAATTTAAGCATTTTCGTTATTTTCTTTAATAAGACTGATTATTATGCTAGAAATTTTAATGATTGCAATGTGCATATGCTAAATAATATAGGTGCTGCGAGACAGCAATAGAGGTTATGGGATTTTGGTTTCGTCGGTGAGGAAAGAAAGCAATGCCTTCTACTCTCTCCGAGACCCCAATGAGGTACAAATCCCGGCATAGTTGATATGTATCTTGGCTCTGCAATATTTTTGTCTGATTCTTCATTTTGTCAGAACTAAGATTATTGCTATAATAAGTGCAGGTCATGAAATTTCTCCAACTCTTAGTGAACTGGAAGAGACAAGAAAGAAAGCATGGGTGGAAGTAAAGGCCAAAGACTTTATAATATGGATAGCATTTTATTTTTCTCACCAATTACATAGATTTTCTAGAATTATTTCTTCCTCCACTTTCATTTCTATTAAGTTATTTCGAATGAATGCTACTGGATTCTGCGGATTTGTGGTTATTATTCCTTTATATACCATCTTAGTATCGCTTTTTTAATCTTTTCAACTTGCAGTGGTTGACTGAAAGATATCAGCAGCTTCCAAATGTTTTCAATTATTTAGCATTCGTGTATTATGAACTGCTTCTTAGCAAGCAAAATGATATAAAAACAGTAATACTATTTATACATTAAATTTTAATAATAATTTATGCAATTTTTATTTTCATTTTATCACACACCACTCCTTCTGTCACGTATTTCACTCTTTTTTATTATATTTTTTTTCCTATGTGCATTGCAGAATCAATGATGAAACTATTTTATAAATATATGATTTTGTTCGATTCTGAAAATATATAATATTTAACCATACTTGTTTGCATCTGCTTTATAATTGTGATAAAAAGTAAATGTAGGCTGATTAGGACGTTAGCAAGAAAAGAAAGCCACAGAAACAAGACACGACGGAAGCAGTTAGGAAATTGATTATCTATTTATTGTATTTAAAGAAACAATTGATGGGGAAAAAGTACATATATTTAATTTACAACAAGGACCAAACCAGAAAAACATCATATTCTAGGTACATTTGCATTTATTTAATGAATAAACTTGAACCTTGACCATAACAAACTAAATTAATCAGCATGTCTAGGCACATTTTTTTCGTGGAGGAAGAAAAAGTAAGAAAAATAACATTTTTTTCGTGGAGGAAGAAAAGGTAAGAAAAAAAATAAAATATTTCATCAATTAATTTTAATTTATATACAAGTTAAAAAGAAGAATTTAGAAAAAAAATATAAAGAAAATTTTATAAACTCACTTATGAATTATTTAATTTTAATTTGTAAAAAAATTCTTCCTACTTTTTCTCTCTTAATAATAGTGTTTATAAAAAAAATGTACCTAAACGATTAAATAATCCATATAATACTCATAAAATTTGCTATTGAAGTGTTAAAAATGAATTAAATATCTAATCAAGCTTCTAGTAAGATTATTATAAGATTTTGAAGAAGTTTAAAAGAAAGAATCGTTTTTATATCTAAAAATAATGGTTTTCTTAAGCTTTGTTTGGTTGAGGGAGTGGATTTGAATGAATTTGTTTGGATTGTGTATAGATGATAAGGTTGTTTGAATTAATGGATAGATAGTGAAATTTGGAGAGATTTGAAGGAGATGTTTGTGAAAGTTTGTAAATAATATGATAAGTATAAATTAATTTTAATAAATAAAATTTTATAATTACATTTTTACTCTTAACTTTAAAAATAATTTAAAATAATAAATTTTTAATTTAATTAATTTTAATAATTTTAGTAATTTTTTTTAAAAATATTTAATAATACAATTAACTTTATTTAAATTTATTTTAATAAAATTTTATTAAATATTAAAAATAATTAATAAATTATATATAAAGGTTATGTTTTAATTTTAAGGATATTGAGTTGACATCTTGCAAATCTCTTCAGAGGATTGAAGATTATCTTCTGCAAATCATCCCTAGTTTATTTTCACTAATTACTTGAACCAAACCCAAACGCTTGTCAATCCATCATTTACTACAGTGGAACTCCTTACATCTTCTCATCCAATTACACTGTTAACGATTAAAAATGTTTGAGTAAGCATGAGTATCTTTAAAACTATTTACACATTTTAGAATTAAAGAAATTATTCATTATTTTTTTACACCGACAAATATTTCAAAACTTTATATACATTATTAAATTAATTTAAGGATAATGTCACATCTCTATACATAAAAAAAGAAAGAATAATTGACATTTTCACAATATTAAAGGTGTGTTTGCTTGGATGAAAAGCCAAGAAGAAAAAAAGGCATTGAAAGTTGTAAAAACAAGGCTGAAAATTTTGAAAAATAAGAAAAACTTTTTGCGAAAACTTTCTCTCATTGGATATTCTCTCATTGGATAAGAACAAGAAAATTTGATAATATTAAATTTTGTTACTTTTTATATAATTAATTTTTATTATTAATTCGTTAATATTTTTATTTATATTATAATTGAATAAATATAATAATTATATAATATATCATAATAAAATAATAATACAATTATTATTATTATTAAAACAAAATTAAATTTAATAAAATTATAAAATAATAATAAAACTAAGATAATTATAAAAATAAAATATTAATAATATTAATTTAAAAACAAAATATAATAATGAAAAAATATTTTATCAATCATATATATTATAAATAATAATTATAATAATAAAAATAATAAAATTATTAAATTATAATAAAAGTAATAATAATAATAATAATAATAAATTAATTATAATTATAATTTCATCTATTAAAAAATTATTTTATCAATTACACCTATCACATCACTTACAAATTTTTATAAACTTTATTTTTATTTTTTACAATCTTTTTCTAATCCAAACCACCCAACTTTTCATACACCCTCACTTCAAATCAACTCAAATCCAATCTTTCAAATCCACTCTCGAATTTAACTAGAGCTTAAAACTTTTATCCTTGTTAAGAAAACTAGTTAGATTTTTCTTTCTTTTATTTAGACAATTTTGTACAAACTATAAATAAAAATTATTTTCAAAAAACATCATAATTTAAAATTTATTAAACATAGAAAACAAACATTTCAACTCTGTAAACATTTTTTATGAAATGCTCCTAAAAATATAATTAAAAAATTCTTTAACAAAAAGTAATTGCAATATATATATATATATATATATATATATATATATATAACAGCGTTATGTGTATGTATATAGTTGAATTAGTATAGGATGTTATATTTATCATATCAAATGCGTTTATTATGCTTTCTTTATATGTAAATTTTCTATTTTATATATAAATTTTTTTATCTTAGTTAAAGGAGTTAATTTGAAATTTCACTATATTTTTTAGTGGATTTCTTTCGTGCGCTTAGATGCGGCATGGAGCAACAAAAGGGCTAATAAAAAGAAACTAATTTATACATTACTTGAAAATTGTTAGGATGATAATAAAAACAAATAAAATCTACATTAGCATTCTTCTTTGAGTTTGTAAAAGTTAATGAGACATATTTCTCTTAGATTCAATTAAAAAGTAAATCATGATCGAATATTTTGCGTTAAAGATATAGAAAGAAGCTTTGAACCTACACAAATCTGAAGAAAGAAATTACCATATCATTTATGTGTTGATAGATGAAGTGATTTGTAGTAGTTAAGTATGAAGCACATAATGGAAGACAGAATAGAAGCATCACTTGCCTCACAGTGTTAGATATGTGAAGATGATTGATTTTTTTAACCAAAGCAAGGAAGCTTGGTTGTGGCTAAGTATGATACTAGGTTTAAATAGTAACATAGGAAATTCAAGTATGAATTATGCACTAGTGGAAAAAGTACTTTTAACGACAAGATAAAACGGCGGTCAAAACGGAATTGCTTTAGAAAAACACGCGGTGGCAATTTCGAAATTAAGTTCAACTATACAAAGCGGTTACTCATAACAACCGCCTTCGTATCTCCATCTATCACCCCAGAACCTTTTTTATTTAAAAAATTTGAATTCTGGAGGGCTACAACGGCGGTTGCAGGGCCCCAACCGCCTTTGTAACCCCTCACAATTTTAAAAGTTTGTTTTTAATTTTAATAGGGGCTATAACGACGGTTGGGGGGCCCCAACCGCCATTATAGCTCTCTGCAGTTTTTTTTTTTAATTTTCAATGGCTATAACGGCGGTTGGGGCCCCCCAACCTCCGTTATAGCCCCTATTTTTCCAAACCTGCGCTTTCCCTTCCACTCCTTCCCTCCCCGCCGCTCTCACGCCTTCGTCCTCTTCCTCTCGCATTCCACCATCGTCACGCCCCTCTTCCTCCTCCTCCACCTTGCTCCTTCGTCCTCCACCTCCACCTCCCGTTGCGCCTCTCTTCTTTCTCCGCCACCTTGCTGTTTCATCCTCCACCTCTACCTCCCGTCGCGCCCCGCACCCCTCTTCCTCCTCCTCCACCTCGCTCTTCCTCCTCCACCTCCACCTCGCGCGTCTTCCTCTTTCTCCACCTCCACCGTCACGCCTTCCTCGCCCACATCCATCTCACGCCTCCCTCCCCCACCTCCACCTCGCGGCTCTTCCTCCACTTCCACCTCGCCCCGCTTCCTCCACCGTCGCACTGTCCACCTCCACCTCCACGTCGCGCCTTCCACCTCTTCCTCGCGGCTGCCCCTCCTCCTCCACCATAGTATGTTTTTATATATTCTTTTTTAATTATTTAGATTTTTTGTTATATGCTTTTATTACTTTGTGAATTGAAATGATTGTTCTTGTATGCTTGGTTGTTGTCTATACTCTTATGAAAACGTTTTGGTGTTGAGTCCGGGGACGTTCGATCCCCGACAATTTGAATGTAATATTTACTTACATGAAAACGTTTTGATATTGAGTCCGGGGATGTTCGATCCCCGACAATTTGTATGTAATATTTGCTTATATGAAAACGTGTTGGTATTGAGTCCGGGGATGTTCGATCCTCGGCAATTTGTATGTAATATTTGCTTACATGAAAACGTGTTGGTATTGAGTCCGGGGATGGTCGATCCTCGGCAATTTTTGTCTGATATGTACTGACATCAAAACGTGTTGGTATTGAGTTCGGAGATGTTCGATCCCCGACAATTTGTGTTAGTATTTTAAGTCCGGAGATCTTAAATCCTCGGCAAATATTTTGTTTAATTTCTGACTTGTATAATATGAATGATTTTTTTTTACTATACGTAGTCATGGATCGAAGTTGGATAAATGCAAGTCGAATTAGTGATGTTTATGAGAAAGGTGTTGAAGAGTTTTTACAATTTGCTAAGCGGAATGTAGCAGCAGTAAATAATAAATATTATTGTCCGTGTGTTAATTGTTTGAATGGGAGAAGACAAGATATTGAGTTGATACGAGAGCATGTTTTTTGTGATGAGTTCTTGAAGAGCTATACAATATGGACTTGGCATGGTGAAGTTTTGGAGCAATATTCTAGTATATCTGCCACTGAATGTGAATATTCTAAGTTATTCATGCGTAAGTTTGTTTTCTTTATATATATA
>Ga0209489_101481_pt1 | contig 48280 bp, 23 predicted proteins | sample SiratrowhiteBW_FD_187527 | JGI IMG/M metagenome (GOLD analysis project Ga0209489, IMG submission 187527) | Root nodule microbial communities of legume samples collected from California, USA - Siratro white BW (SPAdes) (version 2) | ecosystem: Host-associated > Plants > Roots > Nodule | place... | reverse complement strand
GCCATGTGTGGAAGAGGTACTTTCTGGTGGTGGTTAATATCTGCAATTACATTTTATGGTGCAACCTGGGAGCAGTAAGTTATCATGTTCAATTAATATATGGTAGATGATATGTTATATAATATTGTTATATTTTGCAATGTCCTGTTTGTATTCTTGTATTATAATGAAAGATTTCTTATTCTTAAGCTGGCATCTTCCCTTGTGTAAAATCGCAAATTTGAAAATTTGGCATGATTATGTATTTTAATACCATATTGCATATATGGTGTGGACAGACTAGGAATATTGATTTCTTTTAAATGTTGTTTTGGATGCAGCTATTTCACCAATACACTTATACTGCCCGTTATAAATGGGCCTACGGAGGGTCTTATGATAATATACATCAGTCACTTTTTCACTGCTATTGTGGGTAGGACTTTTGTTGTGTTTAAACACACAGCTACCGACTTTGATAAGAATCCTGTATATGTTGTTGTGATTATGATTTTATTATTATTATTATTATTATTTTATTATACAGGTGCTGAGTGGTGGGCTCAGCCATTTGGAAAGTCTTTGCCATTTTTAAGTTGGCTTCCTTATCTTGAGGGTAAGACATCATTATATAGTATTCTTTCTGTTTTTGGACCAAAAGGTTTTGTCTCTGTTGCTATTTATGGTAGTTGTTATACCTGTTCCAAGTTTATATGTAACGTCAAAAATGTATTTTCGGTATCTCCTTTGCTGAAGGCTTTTCACGCATTTGGAGAGAACATTTTATACATCTGATTGTCTTTTACATGAAACAATTTTAAATTTACTGCAATATGATCTCATTTTCTGTCAAACTTTTAATTCTGCATGTTCACTGGATACCAGATGGCAAGATGTCCTTGCCAGCTCAGGTGCTTACTTGTGTTTTATGAGCTAGAGAGTTGGTTAAATAGGCATAAGGAACATATTTTCCAAAGGGCATAAATTATTTGCATTGGCCGAACTGACTCTTTAAGTTTGCCATATTGCATATATTATTGTTGACATACCGTTAATGGATCTAGTTTTTGGTTTTAAGAGGGTACGTCCTTTGCTATCAGATTATATTCTTCAAGGTGTAGTCTGGATGGCCAATTTTTTTTCACTCTTTAGTTGAAGTCTTCGATTCTCATTAAATTTTTTTGGCATCTTTCTTTTTTCTTAAGAAGTGAGAATCTGTGATGTAACTAAGATCATATTGTGAATATACTGGTAGATATGATGCACCGATACTTTAATTTATGTCATGTGTCCGTATCCATTGCTCTAGGGTATTTTACCGATACTCATCAATGAAGTATGCAATCTATGAAGCATAATACTCTTACGATGACAATAATATATAATTTTTATTTTGACAATAAGAAATGTGATTTTAATTTGGATCCACACAATTGCAATTACATATTTATTATGTTTTAGGAAATTTTATACATTTTAAAATACGTATATGTCATGTATCGTATCTTGTTATTTTCGAAATATATCTCATACTGATACAATGAGCCTAGAGACACTTCGAAGACAAAAAAGAAAATGGTTCAAAGATTTTATAGGATGGTCCTAGAATATTAAAAATAATATTTAGTTTATATCTTGAATTTCTTAAAATGAGATGATGACACTTGTAGGTCATAATTTAGTTGATGACATGTTTTTAGTTCATATAAATGCACTCTTCTTACCTATGGAATGGGGGGAAAATATCAATGTTACCTATCAGTCTTTTAGCTATAGATTTTATGTATTTTAGAGCATTTTAGCTCTTCCTTCGAATCAAATGGTGCTTTCATTGGCTTACTCCCCTCCCACAATCGACACCACCATGGCAAAAAGCCTTGAAGCTATTCACTAGAAACTTGATGCCATCTTGTGTTTAGGTCATATAAATGCACTCTTCTTAACTATGAAAACGGGGAAAAAATATCAATGTTACCTTTCAGTCTTTTAGCTAGAGCAGTTTAGCTCTCCCTTCGTATCAGATACACATATTGTTTCTGTGTATCATAAACCAATAGTTTTTAATAGATCATACTTTGTTTATTAAGACTTAAGAGTACATGGGGTGCATCTCTGTTTATAGTTTTCATCTTCAGTTGATATGTTTTTATTTCTCCTAAAATATTGCTTGCTTGTTTTCAATTTATTTTCTACTTTCAAGGAATTGCTAAGGAATTGGTGAAAACAACAAAATCTTGTTTCTCCATCTCCTCTACAAATTCTCGGAAACAAGAAACAAATTGAAAATAAAGTGGACTTTTTGATTAATAATACAAACATATCAATTAAAAATGACATAAGAAGCTAGCCAATCACAATGATATCTATTCGTTTTGTATACTTGTCTAATAAACATGGAATAATAAAGTTAAGTTTGCCTGATTCAAATAGCATAAAGTGGGTTCCATTTGCTTGCCCGTATAGCTCATTATAATAAAGATTGTTGGTTTATATAAAGTTGATGTCTTGGATAAGTAACATGATTTTTATTTTTCTTTTCTGCATTTCAGGAATGCCAACATTCAAAGCTATATTGTTTTTAATGATAGCTTTTGGTGTTACACCGACGGTTACATGCAAGTATGTATAGCTAAAATTATTAAGGTTCGACATTGTTTAGCATGTGCAATACCCCCTACTTCTTGGCCCAAAATTTGTTTCCAACTCTGATATCTCGGATATTATCTTTTATGTTGAACTATATACCATTTGGTTTTTATTTTGTCACTAGTTATGCTCAGCATTGATGATGGACTGAAACTGAGATCGAAGTTTTACTTAGCTTATTTGATGGTCAGCGTTATTTTTTTGTTCCATACAGTGTTACTAATGTTTACAAGGTTGTGAAGGCAAGGAATGGAAACATGCCACTTGCATTGGCAATGGTAATATATTTTTTCCATGTGGTATTCTTTCTCTAAAATCTGGATGCTTTATTAATGTGTTCGTTCTTGGGCATACCCATTTGTTGTACTTGTGGGAGGAGTGCTTATGTGGTATAAACTCAACTCAAGATGCATCAATTTTGTACCCAGTTTGTTTGAAAGATATGCATATTATTCTATTATTCTTTACTTCTTATAAGTACTTGAGTGATTTTTGGTGCAGGGATTATTTGTCACCATCAGACATCATGGGGAGATATCCACATTTAGTTGTTATTGGGACAGGACTTACCTTCGGATACCTTGTGGTATGACAGTTGTGTTTAAATTTGAAAATTTGTTGGCTTTTCTTGTTTAATTTTATCTTTGATGAAGTGTTTGTCAATTTCAATATGTTTAATTTTATCATGTTGTACTGGGAGAGAGGGGGAGGGGGAGGGAAAGAGGGGAAGGGGGAGAGAGAGAGAGACTACTTAGAATTAATGATGACTTGCACACACAGTAATACTGCTGACAAGAAATCAATATGACCTTACTCTGATACCAAATTGACGTCGGGATGTCGTTTGGTCACCAATTGTGGCGTGGTTACGAATCTCACTATAGTGAGAGTAGCCTATGGCGTGGTTACTAATCTCACTATGGTGAGAGTAGCCAGGAAACCCATCCTGGTTGGTTAGGTCAAGGATATTAACAAAAAATAACCAGGTTATCCACCTTGGTTGGTTAGGCTAAGGATGTTAACTAGCTCTTACTCTTAAAAGACAACATAGAGAAAATAAACACAAAACTTATATTAGAAATCACTTTTTATTCAACTTGTGTCAAAAAGGATACATAGGTATATATTTATAATAGTAGTGGATGGGAAAACTTTCCTAACTTTTTCATGTGGGACTTGTAAGATACCCTAATTTTGGCATATACACATGAATGATGCAGGAGAATGTTTATATGCTAAAATTAAGATATCTTACAAGTCTTAGATGTAAAGTTAGGAAAGTTTTTCCATTCCCTACTATTATAAATATGTAATTATGTAACCCTTTTGACACAAGTTGAATAACAAGTGATTTCTAATATAAGCTTTGTATTTATTTCCTTTATGCTCTCTATTAAGAGTAAAAGGTAGTTAACATCCTTGGTCTAACCAACCAAGGTGGATAACTTGGTTATTTTTTGTTAATATCCTTGGCCTAGTGAACCAAGGTGAGTTTCTTGGCTATTCTCAACATAGTGGGGTTGGTAACCTCGCCACAATTGGTGAGTTTTTTGGCTATTCTCACCATAGTGGGGTTAGTAATCTCGCCATAGTTGGTGACTAAACGACGTTTTGACGTTAGTTTGGTATCAGAACAAGGTCATCTTGGTTTCTTGTCAACGGTTTTACTGTAGGTGTAGGTCATCATTAATGTGGTTCGTTTGTTGTGAAGATTCTGAGTGGCGCTTCTTGCCTTATTTCTTAGGAGTCATTCAAGGGAAGTGAAGAGTTTCTTTTTTGGGGTTTCTTATCTTGTAAGTTAGGTCACAAGTGGCGATTCACTATTTTGCTTATCTCATGGATTTGAGTTGCGCAAGGTTCTTCTTAATTCCTAGCATTGATTCATATCTTGTGTGAATCACCATCTTGCTTATCTCATGGATTTGGGTAATGTAATGTGTTGTTCTAATTTCTAGCATTATCTTTGTAACAATTTTTTTCCATCCTAGGAATAATGATGCATGAGCATGTGTATATGCCAAAAGTAAGGTATCTTACAAGTCTCACATGGAAAGTTAGGAAAGCTTCCCCATTCCCTACTATTATAAATATGTACTAACTCTTTTGACACAAGTTGAATGAAAGTTATTTCTAATATAAGCTTTGTGCTTATTTCGTCTAAGCTCTTTTGGAGAGTAAGAGGTTTAGTTAACATCCTTGGCTTACCCAACCAAGGTGGGTAATTTGACTATTTTTGGTTAATATCTTTGGCCTAGCCAACGAAGGTGAGTTTCTTGGCTATTCTCACTATAGTGGGGTTGGTAACTTCGTCACGATTGGTGACCAATGACGTCCCGGCATCATGGTCTATTGTTAAACACCTTGCTTTCAATGTCATAACAAGCAGCAAAATCCTTTTTCAAAGAAAAGGTGTTATTTAGGTCATCCTAAACTTTAGCAGAGGTGTAAAACATGTAATTTTGACTTATCTTGGGGATTGTGGAATGCCACATTCAGGTCATGACCTGTGAAATTTCATCATCCCAAAGCTCAAAATTAGGATCATTTGACCATGATCCTCCACCATCGATGTGGTCTAATTCTGACCTTCCTTTTAGAATCCTTCAAATGTACTGACTCCACTGTTAACCATAAACTAATAGGGACCCACCACATTTGGAAAATCATTGACCCATAGGAGTAAATTTCGCCTCAACCATTAAGGGCAAACTGTGTCTCACCAGTCTTCGAGGATGGTGGTGGCGGGTGGTGACAATGGTGGGAAGAGCGCCCAATGCTGGGAGCTTTGATATACCAACTTGAATAACAAGAGGGAGAAAAGAAATATTTTATAATATTTACATTCTTAGCTCCTATGTGTATGTAACAATACCTCTTGAAAAAGGAAATCAAATCTGCTGAAATCATTGTATAGATTCTAAGGATATTTTTTCTAATTGCTATGTTTTTATCCTAATAATCCCCTATTTACAACACAAATCATTAATTTGAAACAAAAATGTTCTTAATAAGCACAAATTCATCTTCTTGCAGTCTGTTCTAGAACCTTTTACAAATCCATGTATTATTGATTTTTACGAGGGAAGCTTAATTTTGCAGGGGAGGATGATTTTGGCGCATTTATGTGACGAACCTAAGGGTCTAAAAACTGGGATGTGCATGGTATGTTTTGCATGTCCTGAATCACTTTATTAAGATGCTTGATTTGGTTGTTCTCCTCATTATAAAACTAAGAAAACACAATGATGACAACGGCCAAAAGTTGTTGATAATGTAGTCTGTAAATGTGTATAATGTTCAAATTAGCAGGATTTGTTGATGAAGGGAAGTAGTCGTTGCTTGCCTCCAAAACCATTTTCTAATATTTGGAATGATATTTTTCTTTTGGCGTTAGAGTAATTTTAGTTTTTAGACATCAAATATTGATTCATAACAATGCCCTCTTATTCAATGAAAATATTTATCTTCCAAGTTTTGAATTTGGTACTCAGTCATCAATCTTTGATCTATTAACATAATTGAGCTGAAGCTCAATGGCTGTAGCTTAGGCTTTTGAAAATTCAATCTGTTGAAAACTGGAAAACTTCATCGAACATATCAGTGATGTTTTCTTTGAAGCATTTAAGAATAAAATATCCTTTCAAACAATAAAAACTCAATTCACGCATTTTTCAAGGAAAATTTCTAGATTGAATTTTCATATTAAAGTTTTAGATTATCTAGCATGTAGTCAGCGGTATAACAACATTAATATTCTTTTAGAGATTAATCTTAATGGTCATTTTTATCAATGGTGGAATGACAAAAAACATGCTAAAAAACACTTAGATGATTCCATTTCAGTGGTTTATTGTTATTGTTTTTATTACACTAAGATAATTGATATAGGCCTTATTTATCTTGTTCAGTCCCTCGTGTATCTCCCGTTGGCCATTGCTAATGTACTTGCATCAAGGCTGAATGATGGGTATGTACTGTGATTTTTCATTCTGAATTTTGTTAGTAGAAGCTTTTCATATTCGTTTGTTTCTTATACTAAAACTCGTATATATATATATATATATTTTGGCAGGGTTCCTTTATTAGATGAGAGACTAGTTCTTCTTGGTTACTGTGCATTTTCAGGTACAACTACCTTCTCATTTTTCTTAGGAGTTAGGAAAGTGAATGAGTAGTTATATATTGACACCTAAAGTAGTGCCTACAACTCACAAGAAACTTGTTATTTCTCTCCATCTTTTTATCACGTCATATATCTATCATACCTGCATTTCTTTTTGTTTCTCTTTTTAGGTGTGCATTAGCGTTTGAGTGTTCATTAATTACTTTTTTTAAAGCAAAATATTCTTTTAAAAGAGAAAGAAACAAGTACAATAGAAAAAAGGATAAATATCCTCTCCTCAAGGAAACACAAAAACGCAATAACCTGAACAGAGAAGAGCACCATATATTGGCTAAGTAGACTTTATCATATAACATAAAATTCTTTGGTTGTCTTTGGACATCTTTTTATATATTTTCCACAATATAAATGACAAAAGAATCATTTCACCGTCTCCAAAAACCTCAGATATTCCCAATGCAGAAATACATTTTGAAATTACCAAAAGGAGTTGACACCAATGTTTGACTATCATGCTTTTTGTATCAGATGTTGTGTCTTATTTATGATTATGGCTTTTATTGTTTTGCTTGTAACGTAAAGAAGCTCATCTCACTAAGAAATTACTATCAAGTATTAACGAACTATTACGAACATGACAAAATTGGTACATCAGCATTGCGGTATTGTTCTTGAGTTAAATTTTATTTTGGCTAACACTTGAGGTTGAGTAAATATATAATTTGTGTATTCTTTATCCCTATGACTCTATTTGTTTTACTTAAGGACTCTGTTTCTATGAACGCAGTGACACTTTACTTGCATTTTGCCACATCAGTCATTCATGAAATTACCAATGCCCTGGGAATATATTGTTTCAGGTAAAATTACGAAGCCTTATGTAGTATGCGTGTTGTAAAATTTGGCATTTGTTGCTCCCTTTAAATCATTTCCAGTTTATGAAGCCTAATTTGTTTTATTCATATAAAAAATTTGTTTTCTATGCTATTTATATCGATCCTTGCTTTTATTGATACTCCAATTTTTCTCAAGGACAATGGCCCTTGGCACTAACTCTTACCTTTTGTTCACTTGCAGGATAACTAGGAAGGAAGCTTGAATCTACCCAGGATTTTCTTTAGGTATGCCTTTACTAACTAGTGATTTTGGACATGTTCTATATTTTCTAAATTGTCATTTTCAATCTATAAACGGACACTTTTCTTTCCTCTGTGTGTTTGCTGAGTCATTATTTTTTTTCTTTTCAGCTTGCAAGTTAAGCCAAATACTGGCTAGGCTTTGTTCAGCACAAATTTTGCTTTATTTGACAAATTTGAACTAACTTGGAGCTTGTAATTATATATTGATTCATAGATGGACTAGGAGTTGTATTTGTTGAGTGTTTCGATTCAACCACTAAAAATATTTATTTTAATTTTGAAATCTGCATATTTTGTTTTATAATGTGGGTTTGACATGGTTATTTTAGAACATAAAGAATAGAATTATAAGAAAATTGTTTACATTAGAAAAAAAAACTTACCAAAATGTATTGTCACTAGTATGTAATTTATTAAAGATGTTACAAATTTCTTAGAGATTTAAAAGGAAAACAAAGGAGATGTTAAGTGGTCAATCATTGTTTCACCTCTTGTCATGCCAGAAAACATAAAATTACAAAATATTATTCTTTAAATATTAAAAAAAAAACTTTAAACAAGTATCACAACACAACCTAATATCAGTGTACTCAACCCTAACTATCAAAACTAACGAAAAATTAGTGTTATTCTTAAAGAAGCCTAATTGTGATTGAAAAGTACCCCAAACTTTTTATTTCACGGTTTAAAGAATATTTTCAGAAATATATCACGTTTATTACAAACTTGAATAATATTTATAAGTATGTAATCAGTGATAGGAATACAATAGTTATTTGTACGTTTTAAAATAAAATTAATTACTATTTTTTTTTATATAGAACTGGTAAGTTTGACTCAAAATAAAAATAATTTGATAATATTTAGTTCTCAAATCTATAATGCTATATTAATATAAAAGACAGATTAATAATAACATTTAGATGTAAACAGTTTTTTTTTTTTTTATAAATCTAAAACAAGAATACTGAATAGAAAAAAGACTAAAAAAAGATTAATATTATTCAAATATTCTTTCAAAAGATATAATCATTTTCACAATAAGAACAGAAAAATAAAATATTTATCTAAAAACACTGCAATACTGTCATTATTTTTACAATAAAATTTTAAAAATAAGAATACAAAATATTATATTTTTTAAATTATTTTCCTTTTATTGATTATATTATATACTATGTAAAAAAAAAGAAAAATCGTTGGACTTAAATGGAAGTTCAAACAATCTAAAATGTGAAATGAGGAGTAAAAGAACTAAATGTGTAAGACTTTCATTTTCGGCACTCCATAATTATCATTTGCATTTTAATATTTTTAGAATGATTATTTTACCATTCGTGCTATATTTCAATGGTGTCTTTTATATTACCTATTTCAAAAATGTCTTGAATCAAGTTTTTTATAACAATTTTTTTAGATAAGTGTTTTAGAAGATATGAAATACTTTTAATAACAAACTTTTTAAAATATACAAAATGTTTTTCATAACAGACTTTTTAAAATAAATTTTCTGACACAACCTTTCTAAAAAATCCTACGCAAGCATTCATCTTTTCTTTTTGGATTAAACAATTCATAAACATTAGTAATTTAGAAGCTTTTTTGGATTAAATTATTGGAAGGAGAAAACTATGTTTTGCTAAATAATCACCACCAAACTTACAAACCTAAAATTCTACTATGTCTTTGTTCTCATCTTCTCTACCCTCTCCTTAACGTAGGCTTCAGGCTTCTTAAAGATTCTTATCGGCACCTCATTATTGTTCCAAGACTCCGCAAGAAGAGTACAGTGACAGAGTGGGTGCATCTGAATAGAAGGCACAGTGCAGCAGTAACTATACAGGATATTTTAGTCTTTTTATTGTTAACACGAAGGTACAAATAATAATTATGGGGGTGTAAGAATCATAATACGAAGCCGATTATGATCCAACCTACTAATTTGTAACTTGCGCGGACCCTATCTATGGACGAGTTCTTCCTGCATCTTAATAAAAAAATTTAATACTACAATTGTCTTTATATGAGAATCAGATGACCTGCTCATCCGGTTGTTAATTTTTTCAAATGACAACCGGATGGGGTGCCATCCGGTTCTCATTTCGATTTGGACTATGAGAACCGGATGGGTTTCATCCGGTTATCATTTTGATTTGGAAATGAGAACCAGATGAGAGTGTCATCTGATTCTCGTATAAGGACAATTGTGATATTAAATTTTTTTATTAGGATGCAGGAAGAACTCATCCTATCTATGATACTGAAAAGACTGCTTCTTCCTCCAGGACCTCCATAAAATTTTATATTTCCAAAATAATCATATTGAAAAGACTTAAATATCTTTTTATAAATGAGAATGACGTGATTGAATTTATATTTCGGATTCTATAATTTAGAAAATTATTAGACTGTAAACTTCAAAAAAAAATTAATTGAAAATTATAATTTCGAATTAACTTATTTTACGTTATGTTGGTGACTTTCGAATTAGTTCAATTTAGAATGGAAAAAATATATTTTGAAATATATTCTTAAATTTTAATCTGTAAATTATTTTTATATTCTGGAATACATCAATTCAAACAATAAATTTTGTATTTTGAAATAAGCTAATCCAGAAGTTAAAAGAAAATATATTATAAATTGTATAATTTAAAAAATATTTTAAAATCTAAAAATAATTTTCAAAATCTGAAAATAACTTTTGAATTATATAATCGAAAAGCTATTTTGAAATTCAGAAAATCATTTATAAATTGTGGAAGTTACTTTTAAATCTAAATCATATAATTTGAAATGTCTTTTTACAAAATTTATTTTCAGAATTATGGAGTGAAATGACTGAGAGTATTAAAATCATTTACTAGATTTATTTAAGAGCATTTCGATACTTTTAAGTTCTTTATAAAGGTGTTGAAAGAAACTATGGAGGTGTAAAAAGCAGTGTACTAAAAGAGAATGGAAATGGGAGAGTAGTGGAAGCTTGAAACACAAAACAGAGCGAAACTTGGACAAATTCTTCCTCCACCCCCATATCCTCTTCCTGCACTCCCATATAATTTTTTTATTCCATAGCTGCCCTTCATGAAATTACATAAATACCCCTATTTTAATAAAACCCCTCCCCTTCCCAACCGGATGACCAGGCCATCCGGTTTATAGTTTTTTGAAATTGTGAACCGGATGGGGGTGCATCCGGTTCTCATTTTCAAAAAAAATACAAACCGGACGACCTCATCCGGTTCTCAACCCAGCAGATCGAAAAATCCTCAAATTCGCCTTCGACAGCCCCCCAAATCCCAAATCAACTACTCTAATTATCAATATCACCTACTAATTGCTAATAAACATCGTCCAAAGCTCTCCCCGCTATGCTAGTGAGCCAAATACTTCCTTCAGCCGTTTCGTTAGCTAGCCATCCAGTTAAGAGAATCTTTGTCCGGTTTAGGTAAACCATTCGCGACTTCCGTTCGTTATTCAAAATCTTTCAATTAATCCTTCATAGAAGCATTAGGTAACCAATTTGTGATGTTTATTAGCAATTAGTAGGTGATATTGATGATTAGAGTAGTTGATTTGGGATTTGGGGGGCTGTCGACGGCGAATTTGAGGATTTTCCGATTTGCTGGGTTAAGAACCGGATGAGGTCGGATGAGGTTGTCCGATTTGTATTTTTTTTAAAAAATGAGAACCGGATGCACCTCCATCCAGTTCACGATTTCAAAAAATGATAAGGGTATTTATGTAATTTCATGAAAGGCAGTCATAGAATAAAAAAATTATATGGGGTTGTAGGAAGAGGATATGGGGGTGGAGAAAGAATTTGTCCGAAACTTGAAGCTAAGGGAACGGGCTTCGTATGACCCGACCCAACCCTAGTAGCTTCAGTTACGGACAAATTCTTCCTCTATCCTAATATCCTTATCCTGCACCTCATAATTCACCCAAAAATACAAATATATTCTTAAATAATAAATACTATTAAAGCTTCAAACAACTTAAAAATAAAAAATTTTAGATATTTATTAATAATTTGTGAATAGTATTGATGATTATGGAAATTAATTTAATGATTAGATTGCTGTTGGCCGTAAACTTGTATCAAAAAAGATAAATTTCTTATGAATTGAATGTCCCGTGTCTAATTTATATTTTAGAAAAAAATTGTAAACTAAATGAGTTCATACGGTTCAGTATTTTTTATTTGAAAAAATAGAACGTCTTTTTAAGTCATTCTAACAAAAACAATTTTGATATTTTCAAAAGAAGTGGAGAACGAGAGGGTATTTGGGTGCAGAAATAATCTGTCTCAGTTACGTGGGCCTGTAAGTATTTTTTTTTTTCTTAGAGGAAAGAAAAACGACGCGCTCTACCTGTGTGAGACAGACACAGAAGAAGGAAGCCCTTGCTCTCGCCACCACTGCAGAGCGACGTCGTTGGGGTGTCTCGCTGCCTTGCCACCGTCTTCTTCAAGCAATAAACACTCACTTTCCCTTACTTCGAACCCTTCAATTTGGAGACCCAAAACTTCTCATTTTTCAGGTAATGTAAGCCCTCCTTTGCTTTTCCATACTCGCATACCTCATTTCTGCTCATATTTTTTATTTCTCAAACAAACAAACTATATCCCTGTTTAAGTGATGATTAATATTAGTATCTCGTATTTAAATTGAACAATCTGAATACAATATAAGAAATTTTCGTTTTGAATTCTAATTTTCAGTATCTGCGATCAACATCAACATAAATATGTTGTGTATGCGTATTATGAATGTACTTAACTGAAATCTATTATTTTATTTTGAAATTATGTGATACAATCTCCTTGGATATGGAAATATTTGAGACATCTCTTATGGTTTAGTTAGCAATTTAGCTTTCAGGTTAACAGAAGTGAGATAATTTCCCCTTTGATTTGTGTGGTGCTATAATTTTAGCTACTGTAAAATCCAGCGTAGAGCTCATAAATTTACGGAGTTAAACAATTGTTTGAAGCAGGAAGAAAATGAAGATTGTTTCAGCTGCAGTTCGGTCATTAAGTGTCAATTTGTCACATCAGTTTTATCAGACTCGTCTGCTCAGAAGTCTTTCCACTTGGAGATTTACAGGTACTTGGTCTGTTTATTGTCTCCTTTTTAAGCAATGCTCAGCCTTGTTGCTGATATTTTGGTAATTGATTTTAATGATTTGGCTGTATACGTGTTTGGTTTCCATGAAGTTTGAGTTTGTGAATGTTTTATGCTTTACTCTTCTGTGATTGAAAGTTTGCCTGTGAACCAAAAGGTCAAGGCTTACCAGTCTGCCTCTTACCATTGTAAAAAAATGGGAAATTTTATTTCTCATTACATTTAGAATTCTGTCACAACAAAGATTATACAGCTACAAATAGCTTGCTCTACCAGTTCGGACAGTTACATTCAGTTGTCACATGCCAGCTGACTGGGCTAAACTAACTCATTACATTATTAACAAATGATAGAACTAACATGTCATGGTCCCTAACATCTGAATAAACAGTTTTGAGTTGAAATTTAGACTGACTATTTTCTTTACTGGGGAAAGAAGATCAAGCTTGATTATTTATCTGACATGATTCACATTTCAAAAGACTACAAATGGGAGAGATTGAGAACCCTTCTTTAGTACTTATTTAAACTCAGATAATGTGGAGATTTATTTTCAGTCTCAGTACTAACAACAGAAGGAGATTAGTCTGCATGAATGATTAAAAACATGCACCAATCATCTTTTGTTAGGCCGAGTGATAATGAAAGGGACAAAGTGTGGAAAGTTTACTATAGGAGGAAACTTAGAAATAACAAATAAGATTGTTAGGGAAGTGTTACATGGGTGGTTGGCGGAGAAGTTTGTTTGGGTGTTTTTCTTTCTTTATGGTGGGTCTATATAAAGACCAACCATAAAGATGTTGGGGAGACTTTTGATTGTTGTTTAGTATTTGACACGACTAATTCCTGTGTGAAAGGAATGTATTCCTTTGTAAAGCAGTGTGGTATTCATGTGTTTGTTTTGAGAATAATAATAAAAGTTCTCAGATTTCCTGTTTTCCGTTTGTTGTGTGTGTGAGTACTGGGTTGTTTGCCTAGAGAGATACCTAACATCTTTCCATACTCTGGTCCTGTATGTCAAAGGAGTTAGAGAAAAAGGTTATTGAACAGTTAAGGAAATGGGTTAGTTGGCTGATTGAAGCTAGATTTAATGGACAATCAGGAAAGAGAAGAACTGAATCCAAAGGTATGGGTGGAATAGAGTTCTTGACCAATGCCTGTAGCTTTAATCTCAAGGCCGTTTGCAATGGTGTTGAGTAATTTTTGAGAGATAAATTTGGGATGATAGAAGAATTACCAACTTACAAAAAGCATGAGATTGCAACATCCAGGATCCAATAACCTAATATTGAGAAAAGCACAATAGGGAATTACCATCCTGAGTCACTAAGGCTGAGGTAAATATAGAATGAACTTCCTTTAGTTGAAGATTTTCCGTATATCATGTGAAAAAGTTATTCGTTGGAGGGTATTCATCCTTTTTCTAAAATCCTACTCTTGGGATTGATATTTGTTTGTAATTGTGAATGAAAATGCAAGCACCTGGTAGGGGAGGGGAATATGTGGGCTCCTAGAGTGTAAGAGAAATTTTTACATGGAGGATCAGGCCTGACTTGAGTTGGTTCCAATTGAGTTACAATCTCGTTGACTGTGCAGCAGTTTTTTGCTTCTTCTTTTTTCTAAAGTTGATTAATCACTGTCATCTGTCATATTCTGTCTGTTTCCATGTGAAGTAAGGTCCTGGCAAATTGCTTCTCTTCATGTTCTTAGGTATTTGTTTGTACATGTTTTTCCAGTACTGAGAAGAATTAACTACACTTCTGTATTTTTATTTTTCACAGTATTTAGTAGGCCAAAAAGAAAGTATATATTTCTGTTTAATATTCAAACAGGGAAGGTTCACATAATCTTTGGAATAAGAAGGAAAGAAAATTGTTATATAGTAAGCCTCTATGGATTTAAACTTTAATCAGATGAGAATTTCAATCACAGGGCTAACAGATTTCTGCACTTTACGTGTAACATATCATTTGGGACTTTTTAAGCATTTATTACTTTACCGAACTTATGTAAGTATAAATTCAATAGTATGTGGTCTGTGCTAGAATCACAATTTCCCAAATTCTATACGGATGTTTCAAATTCTTTTTCTTTTTTTCTGTCTCTCATAACTGTACTATGGATTTAAAATTATTCCTTCTGATCTTGCCCAATCTTTGAGCAGATTATCAAACTGGTGATCAACAGGCTAACAAGTCAGAGTCTCCTGAGGAGTTTTCGAATTTTGGAGAAAATGGTGATAGATTTGCCCGATTTGATTCCATTGTTGATAAGATTAGCCAACAGGGAAGGGCTCGACAAAGATCTGGTTCAGCAAATGGTTCTGGTTCTGATATGATGTTTCATCTAGAAGAAAATTATGACACATTAGCTGATGGAATGGATGGACTACTGAAGAATGCCGCCACATACTTTGAATTTGATGATGAAGAAATTGACAAAGAAGATTATGCTTTCCGATATGATGCCAATTTTCCGCGTTTTACAACATATGAACTAAAGGCAAGTTGTATAGCAATGCCTATTTTCCTTGGTTATCATTTTCTATATTTATCTTTAATTTTGGATGTTTGTTAGTGCTTAATTCTGTCATATGCATGAGGGCATCAAATGTTTTATGTCTGAACTGATGATTGATGTACTGAATGAAATATAGTTAAGAGTGTCTCGCTGGGTATTTTTCAATACTGATAGCAGCACGAAGTGACTGGCACCAATAATGCTATAATGGAATAGCAGGACGGCCATTAAGTTGAGATTATAGGTCTTTAATGTAAATAATCATAATGTATATTATATATGCTGAAAAATAAAAATATATCCAACATTAAAGAGATATTCACAAGTTATTCTAAAAGAAAAAGAACTGTTAAACTCTAGGAAAAAAGAGAGGTATTAAGCTGAAATTGTATTTTTCTGAGACAATACGGATGCTTTATTTATATTGAGAAAAATGAATCTATGCAATAAATAGAAGAGACTTGATATCTTCTAATAATAAAGACATCATATGAGAATAAACGATATCGTTTCTAATAATACATGTATAACCTTGATTATATAGGATTAATTATAACAAGAACGATGGGTGTTGGTTGGATGAGTAGCAGAATAGAGGGTTATAAAAAAGGAAAGATTTGCAAGCTATGACTGGTGAGACTGGACTGTTGTAATGGTCCAGGAAGTGTGTAATTGAGGTTGAGTAGCAAGAGACATTAGTAACCAGTAAATGGGTGTCAGAAAATGTTGGGAATGGTTAGAAATAGCAATCAGCTGAGCTCATGCAGGCGGGTGAGATAAAGGCATGTGAATATGGTTGGATAGTAATGAAAGAGGTTTGAATTTCTTGATATATTATGTGTTGGAGGTTCTTTATTGATTGTATCAATTAAAAATGGAGGGGATACTTCTTTACAAGAATACGCATCTGGGAAATTTTGGATGGGTGTTCATGATGTTCCTGACGAAAGAAAATTTGTGTTGCAGTAGCTTTTTAGAAGGTCGTTTGACACAATTATGGATACTCTGGCTGTTTGTCTCTTGTTTATCCTTTTTAATTTACACATAATTTCAGTCTATTGCATTGAAGGGTTTAAGTTAGATGAATTAAACATATGCACATCTGATTGTTCATATTCCATGGTATGTATGATTAACCAATAATGTTAAATGCTTTTGATCCTCACCGGTCTTATTTTGTTTGCTTTAAACAACTATGGCTGCGATATCCCATTCACTGCATCATATCTCGACCTTTACTCTGTTAATGTTTATTTCGTATTATCTGTACGTATTAGTTTTCTAATTTGTGCAGTATTCTTCATACAGGATCTGGATCTTACAAAACCTGGTGTACGCAAGTCTCCCAAAAGGAATGAATTCAGTGTAACCACCAAAGAAGTTCTTAGTCAAGCAGATTTCAGGGTTAGCACTTGTTTCAGAGTAGTTCCTTTATAGTAATGCATCTACCATATACTTCTTATTTCTATGTCGCAGTGAAAATTGTCACTTGCATGAATATTCTGTTTTTGCATATTACTATTATGATAAAACAAAACTAACTTCACGATTTGCACGTTCTCATAGTGAGAGACACTTTCACATCTCATTAAATGTTGTGTGTGCTGTCTTTGGTGAAAGCAAAACTGGAAATGAATAAAAACATTTTTATTGTCACAACTATCTTATGTAGATTGTCAGGTTGTTTCATTGGTCATCATATATTGATTTTAGGATTTATGCGAATGGTGTAAAAGTCAAACCCATACCATCATGACTTCTTCCATGTGTCTTAATATTGATGTCTTGTATGTTAACTATGAAAACAAAAGATGATTGATATAGATTACAGATTCATTTGAACAAGCTGAAAGTTATCCTTCCAGTTTGCTTTGATAGGTAGCTCTAAATAGTGTGCATTCTTAAGAACCAATTTGATAAAGTTGTATGAAAATTTCTGGTTAAGTTTTTCACTTGCAATTCAAGCCTAAAATTTTCTCCAGCTTCTTTATGCTAAGTTGTAATCGATTTATCGGTAGTCAGTTTTAAATTGAGTGAAGGCAGATGAAGACGAGGTAAATATATGTTGCAACTCTGTTTAGCCACCGTAGCTTTTCTTTCATTCTTGCTAGTGAAACTATGATAACATATTTCCCTTTATAGCAAAGTATCTTCCTATTAAATATTAATGCTACTTTTGGAATGGCTTAGTAGTATTTATGTTTTCATGCAGAATGTTGCATTCCTGGCAAATTTCATAACAGAGGCAGGAATTATTATCAAGAGAAGCAAGGTAAGTTCTAAAACTATATTGACAGTAAAGTTGTAAGAATGGTGGAGGAAAATTAAATTATGGGCATTTCAGAATTAGTACTGCATTGATTCCTCTTGTATTGTTTCCTCTACCCAAGTTAAAATTAGCTAATGTGCAAGTCAATTTATATAATTTATTTCATGTTAGTTTTAACTTGTGTTTAAGTTGATTTTAGTTTTTGGAGAAGTTTTTCTCATTTCTTCTTCTATTAAGTATTTATGAAGAATTCATAGACTTTTTATATATTGTGAGATCTTAACACTGTTTCTTCTTGATCATTGAACAGACCGGCATTAGTGCAAAGGCTCAAAGAAAGGTTGCCAGGGAGATAAAAACTGCTCGAGCATTTGGCTTGATGCCCTTTACAACAATGGGAACGAAGTCATTTGTTTTTGGTAGAACTATGGAGAGTCTTGATGAAGACTTTGCATACCAAAGTAAGACGCAGGGCATGGATGTGGACATGTATGAGGAACCTGGTTTGGAAGGAGATCAAGCTTAGAACATTGGTTTAGATACTTATGCTTGTGGAGTTGAACTAGCTTCCCTCATCCCATCTACTTTTTGTTTTCTTTCTCTCTTTCGCCAAGAGACTTGAAATTTATTGGAATCTTAATTTTGCATCAGACTTTTTTTTATTACTAAAGACCCTGTAATTTATACTTACACTAAGATTATGTGGCCTAATCTTTTTTTTTTGGCCTGAATGCTTCACAGATGAAGTTCATATTAAGAATTTTATGAATAAAGTAGAGGTTCGATAAACATAGGTAAAATTTTTATACTAAGTTCTTTATTAATGTATTAAATTGGTTAATTTATGATGAGAGGGAGAGGGACAAGGTTTACCATTAACCCCCCTCTCTAAATTTATTTCAGTTGGCCCTTTTAATGATATAATAAGATCTAAGTTATTTCATTTTAAATGTTTTTAGATTTTCTTTTTCTAAATATGTTGAACTTAACTTCTCCTATGGGAAAAAAAGAGATGAAAAATAATGGATCACACCACCTATTTTACAGTTAAATGGCAATATTGACTTGTATTCATTGTTTAAAAATGAGAATGGTAATGAATTGAAAGTTACTTTTGCATGATTGTTCATTTTAGGGAGTGTAGTTTTAAGAGAATTTGAAGTTGAAAGAGTTTTTTTTTTTTTTTTTTTTTTATTTTACTTAAAAAAAATAAGTATCAAGAAACAAATTCCTTGGGATTGATTTTTGATCAATTTTCCCAGAAAAATCATTACGAGGGGAGAGTTTGGAAGGTTATTTCCGGGAGTTACAATAAAATTTTGCAGAAAAAGAAAAAGTACGCTATTTTTATTAAATATTTTAATGTAGTAAAGAAGGAAATATTTTAGTAAAAATAATATATTACCCTTTGATTTTATATCCAAATTGGTTTTCGAAAAATAGTTCATTGATTAATAGGTCTTTAATTAAAATTTTCATGTAAATTAATCTTTGAAATATATCTTTTATAAATATATCTTTTATAATGAATTTTCTTTATATTTGATATGAAATAACTTGCATACAAGCAGATAAATCTTTTAAGGATCCATGAAAATCTTGATAAGAAACTTATTAGCCACCAGACTCGGCTTTCAGAACTGATTTGATTATTCATCAGAGAAAACAATCATCAACATCATCGAAAATCTTGAACTCACTGTAAATATTTTTCTCCTAGTATAGTTTATTTTATATCCAAAATTATGTTATCATAATTCAAATCCTAAATCACTTAATTAAATACACAAGTTGTTACCGTCCACCAATACTGGTTGAAAAAACTTGAATAAATATTCTTTAGGAATGTTTATATCAATCAACCAAAATTTAGTTATTTCTAAAATTTATGATTTATAAGAATTATAATTCGCCAATATAAAAGAGAAAGTTAGTGGCAAATGTCTTGGGATTAAATGTATGTGTAATTGAAATGAAATTCTGTTTTGGTTTCTAAAATATTATTCTATGACAGATATTTTCCCCAAAATTTAAATATATTATTATCTTTATTTTATAAAACGACTAAATTTTAGTCTTGAATTTTTAATTCTTTTTCAAAGTTCAAGCTCTCAATTTTAAGATTATTAATTTATTTCCTAACATAGATAAAAGACATTTAATTTATAAATTATTTTTTTAAAATCACATGTTGACAAATATGTTGTAGTAAGTGTTATTTAAGTTCAACGACAAACAGTGTAGAAGAAAGGAAGGCTTGGGTTTGGAATCAAACGCTATAGGCTTATAATCCTCATCCAATTTTCATTTATTTTATATAGAAATTAATTATATTCATTGCCAAAAAAATTAGAAAATGGTGCTTTACCTAGTGTTTCAACATGGCATTTTAAGAAGGTGATTATTTTTTAGAAAAATTGAAATGCTTCATGAAATTTGTATGCAAGAATTTTGAAAGCAATTAAAATTTTAAAATTTTATTAAAGTAATTGAATTACTTAAAATTAAAAAAGTTATCTAAATAATAATAATTTTCTTCATATTTTCGAATTCATATTTTAATTTTTGTAATTTGGATTGACGTGAGTATTAGTTGAGTCGGCTAAATCTAAATATGGATAGAGTCAGTTCAATGTGATGTGAGATCGATCCAATTTAGTTTGACATGGTCTCACCTGATTCTCGGTTCAACATGGACCCAATCCAACTTGGCAAAATACAACTCAATTTGTCTCAATCACTTGGCCCAACTCAGCCTAAGATGGATCTCACAGAACATCACTCGACATGGACCTAGTCCAACTCGGCTGAACATGATCTCGACTAATTCAACTTGACTCGAACTATGATCCACTATGCTCGACCTAGACTAGGCCAATTTAGCTCAAATGGGCCTAGACTAACTTGACTTGATTTAGGGCTAAGTCAACTTAATTGGGCCCAAGCCGACCCAACTTGACCAAGTTTGAGTTGACTCAACACAATCTAGGCTTGACTTAACTTAGTCTTTATTGGACAAAGCTTGACTTGGTCTTGATCAAACTGCGATCAACTTAGGCTTAATCTAATTTAGTTGAATGTAGATCAGTCTTAATTAGGACGAACATGAATTTGCCCTAATTTGAATGAATGTTAGTTTGCTGAGAATTTTCTCGAACTAAGGCTTGATCTGAGCTTGATTGACTTAATTCAACTTTAATCTTGATCAACTCAACTCAAGTCAAATTAACTTGACCTGATCTTCATTGGCTAAGGTGAATTTAATTTTGATTGAAGTATAACCGACCAAAACTTAACTCAATTCAATTTTAATGTAAATAAAATCCAACTCAAATATTTTAAAATTACAAATTAAAAAAATAAAATTTATGATCTAATTGATCAAACTCATAAATAATGAATAGATTAAATTCGATCACTTTAATTAGAAAAACCTTAACTAAATTTCAAATCTCTTACAAATCTAAATATTTTAAATTAATTTTTTATTTATTGAATATTTTTATATTTTTGAATTTAATTAGACGAGTTGATTGCTATTTTGTATTCTTATCTTATTTATATATCTATATGATATGAGTGAGATTTTGGAATTAATATAAAATAATATTATTATTAATTTTAATTGTGAAACTACAACTGTTGAGAAACTTCATCGGATTTTGTGTCTCTTTGTGAATTCTTCGGTGAAGTGATTGATTTTGGTGTTTGGGATAAATATGGTGGTTTTTCTCCTTCGGCGTGTACGTGGATTTTACTTGAATTAACTTCATTGATGTGCCTGGTTTTATTCCTAGTCATTAATTGCCAATTTTTAGCCACTGTTTAACCCAACCCTTGCTTACCTCATAAGGAATCTCACCTTATCATATAAATGATATTAATCACACAATAAATTCAATTTTCTCAGTTTTTCTCACTCTTCTTCACGCGCCTCTCTGCTCATGTTTCACTTACTAGACCTATAGGGCAATAATATTGCTATATTATGGTAATTTATTTACTCGTTTTCTTATTTTTGTCTTTCATATTTGAAGAATTTTTAAATAAAAACTTAAATAGATACATTTTTAAAATATAAAAAATTAATTTATTTAACAATTAATAACTTATAAAAATAAATAAAAATGTATAAAATTATTTTGATGAAATTATTAAGTTTAAAATAGACAAACGATATTGTAAAAAGAAATTTGCTATTGCAACAACTTTCTTGAGGTCATGATTTAAAATATTCTGTTTTAATTTACAACTGTATTTTTTATTCTTTTGATATTAATAATCTAAGATCGTTTACCGTATTTTAATGAAAAAAGTGAATTAAATAATTTATGTCACCTTTATTTTAAATGGCCTTGGTTGATATTCGAGGACAAAAATGAAAAGGTAAAACACTGTAAAGGTGGAGAATAAAATAAAATATTTTAAAGTATAATAATTAAAATAAAAAATATATATTTTTACTGCAGAAGAAAAAAAATATTACAAGTATAGAAACACAAACGTAACTACACCAATAATTTTACAAACATTAATACTAAATTATTTTTAGTATGATATTGATAAAAAAAGTATAATAAATGCAGGGGAGACACGTGTTTGTGTATCATATTTTCACCATATTATGAGAATGATACTATAAAAAAAAACATTTTTTTTTATTTTAAATTACTTACTGATACTTGTTTAATATGCATAATAAACTATTTAACATACTAGAAGCGTAAAACGTGAAAGGAAATCAATAAAAAAAGTAAAAATTATAATATAATGAAAAAGAAAGTGAGAGAAATAATGAAAAAAGAGAATGTAATATAATAGAAGAAGAGGAAAATAAATAAATTTCCCATAAGTTAAAAAGAAAAAATTAAGTGTACATTTACTTTACAATAGTTCCTTAATGGCTGAATAGAAAAATATTTATACCAAATAAAGATATTCTACTACATATTATTATAAATAACTTTAGTATGATATAAAATTACATTATTATTAATTATTTATTATCACCAACACATCCATTATGTTGTTTTAAATAATAATTATTGTAGGTGTTGTGCGTGAAAGAGAGAGGGCAGGAGCGAGTGGGGTAGGCACTTCAGAAGAAACGGCGTCGTCGCGAAATAGTCATGTGAATCCTGATTTTTCAGAATATAAGCAGATCCAGCTGGCAATGGACCTATTGCCAGTCTGTACTTCGGGCAACTACCCGAACTGCCCGTAACGTCTCCTCCCTCCTTCTATATAAACCACCATTTTCGCCTCTTACCAAAGCAAACTCTCACTGCGCCCAACGAAACCCAAACCCTAAACACCGAAAACACAAAAATCGCGATAATACCAATGGCTTTCTCCAAAGCAATGTTCGTCGCCGTAATGTCGGTCCTCGTCGCCGTTATCTCTGCCGCCGACGCTCCGGCCCCGAGTCCGACGTCTCCCGCCATCGCCGTTTCGCCGTCATTCGTCGCCGGTGTTGTTGCCGCCGTTGTTGCTCTCGCCTTCGGTTCTTCTCTCCGGATCTGAGCGTAGCTCATGGATTTTCTCGTTTACCTGTGTGGATTTTTAGTAGAGCTGGAAATTTGAGTAGCATTAGTATATAATTCTCTCTTTCTCTCTATTCATGTCTCTATGTAGAGAATATATATGTTGATTGCTGGATCTATATTGTTTCTATGAGTTGAGTAGTATTATTGTTGTTATTGTGATCATTGTTTCTAGTACATAATCGATTTCTTTCATATATATGTTTATTTATATTTGAGCTACACTTTTTGCCGTTTTCGTATTTGTGTTTTGTAAAACTTATTCTTGGAGCTGGAGCTGGCTGTGAATTTTACTTTAAATAAATATTTGTAGCGATGAATTTTGTTTGACTTAGCTTGAAACTAAAATGTCTCCGAAAAATTAAACGTTTTTTTGTAACGAAATCAAACTGTTTGGTCTCTGCGGTTAAAATCGGTCTACGATTTTATGTTTATTTAACACATTAGGTTTATTCTTAGCTGCTCTCACGGTGGTAGTAAGAGATTGTTCTTTATTTATCAATTATGAGAATTAAATGTTAAAAATTTACAATTATGTATACACTATTTTAACTACATATTAATAAATATTCACATCTGGTTCGAAGAATTTAACATTAGTGCTACAGACTATTAAAGTTTATATGTATGTATACGAATTGAACACGAATACGAAGACTTTTACAGCAAATTTCAAGCATTATACGAGTAATTGTCAGCTATTCTTATTTCTTAAATAAAATAGTTATTATTTTACATTTAATTTGGACTATTATTAAAAGTCAGAGTATCGCTTTCAAAACATTGGACTTTTAATGTTAATTTCGTAATCGAAACTCTTTTATTAAGGTAAAATTTTACTTTTAATTTAAACAGATCATATTCCTATTGAATGTTTGTACAAAATTGTAGTTACTTTAGCTTGATTAATTCTACTCGTGGAAGCGCGGTTGCTTTACACAATAACACTTATTGCAAAGATGACGATAATCTCTATTTACTAATTGCCATTTGGAAGGATGAAATGAAATCTTCTAAATTACGTTTTCTCGAAAAGAATAGAATGAGTTGGTGGTCACTTTTATCTTAGGTCCTCGTAAATGCCCTTTGAAATTATACCTTTCCACCTTTTTCTTTTGCTCTGTCGCCTGGCCGTTCCTAAATGGAAGCTTGTCAATTACACCAACAATAATTCTAAATTCGTGCGCAACATGTTTTTTATAGTAAATATTGAATGTTTCATATTTTCAAGGCATTAAATACATTTATTTTTATTTAATACTTTTATAGAAAGATTTAATGTTTTATAAATTTTACCGCTATTTCCTCTCCAATACCTCCAATAACTGTTATTTTTATTGGTACATTTAATTGAGATTATTAATTTTTATATCTCAAAATTCAAGAAAGAAGTAGTTGAAGAAAAATATTTATTATTAAATACAACATTCGTTTCTGAATGACTCCATTTTAATGTTATTCCACACGTATTACAAATAACTTAAAATATAAATATACTAATTTTTAAAATTAAATTGATTTCTTTATAAATACATTACATTAAGAAAGAGAAAGTAATTAATTCCAACACATAAGTAAATCTTTTAAGGTGAGAATACCAGAAAAAAATTCCATTTTTATATAATTAAAACTTTATTTTGAAATGGAGAGATAGAATAATTAAATACTACTAACTGCCACTAATTTATTTAACTAAAGTTAAATTGTGATACATGAATGTGCAATGTTGGCACTGAGCACAAACGTGGTGTCATTTCCCACATAAACCCTGTTTGTGGGTGAAAGCAACACCAACAAAAATAAAATTGCCTCAATTGCTTCCTTGGAAAGTCTTTGGTCGTTGATTTTGTACCCAATATTTGATTACTTCCATGGAAAGGCGTTGATTAATACTCTGCACTACTGGTACACCGAAGCTTCATTTCTGAGTAAGTGGGTGAAATAGAGAAGGATAACTCAATCTTTTCTGGTAATTTTTTAAAAATTTACATTTCAGAGACATTATATTTATACATAGTTTTGTGTTTTTAATATGTTTTCATTCATGGATAAATTTATTTTTAGTCTCTAAAATTTAAAATTAGACTTTATTTTATCTTAAATACGGTTAAAATTTCACTTATATGATTAACAATTTCAAGTTATTTATATGATAATTAATTTTAATTTTAGATTCTTATAATCAAATACCCAATTACATGTTTATTTTTTAAAATATTTATTTTAATAATATTTAGTATAAGACGTTTGGACAAAGAGAACTAATTGGTTTCAAATTACAAATACTAAAAATTCAATTTTAATTGTAAAGGATAATAGAAAAGCATATTGAAGTCTATTTCATTTAATATGATAATTTATTAAGAAACCGTGTAAAAAAATATATATAATCAGTGTAGGGTTCATTTTGCTAAAATTAAATTTTGGTGTTTATACCAAGAACAAAGTACTGTATATGAACAAGGAATCAATCCCAGAAATTATTCCATGTTTAGCTTTATTTTATATGATCGCAACCAAGAAGGAATAACAGCATCTCTCTCCTTAACCAACAATCATGTGTTTAACCATTCTTTAAAAGGGATTGTCTTTGTTGCCATATTCTAAAAAATGAAAAAGTAGTTACAAGAACATTTTAAAAGTACAAACATTTCCCATGCTTCTTTTCACTTTGGAAAAAGCAGCTTCTTTATTAAAATAAATTAACTGGCATTGCTTCTCTTTGGATTCTGAAGAGTGCAATCACCGGCAAATCTTTGTACCTCTTTCAATTCATGAGTCACTGAAGTTAGTGGACCAAGTCTTTTGAGGAGCGACCACCTCATTCCTTAACACTTTGAACTTGTCAACAGTTCAAGAGAATTCCAATCTTCTTCATGCTCTTTCAAGTACAATCCCACTACTTACACTTTATATATATATATAACAATGTTTTTTTTTTCTTTTTCCATTTTTAGGGTAATTTTTTTTCCAAATTCTCATATTGGACAAAAAATATTTTCATTCTAGCTATGGATAAACTAAACCAAGTTGACACGATTTTATAATGAATAAATTGTGTCATCATGACACGATTTTAGTATAAAGATAAAATCGTGTTATTCCATACTATATCACTTAATTTAAGTGAATCATTAATTTTAGATTAATTAAAATTGTGTCATGGTGGTATAATTTAAGTGTATTTTTTCTGAACTGACATGAAACGATTTTAGTTCAGATAAAATACGCTAAAATTGTGTCGGTACGATTTTAATTCAATAGAAGAATACATTGAAATCGTGCTATCATAACACGATTTCAGTTAATAGAAAATCAATTTTTATCTTTATTAAAATTCAAATTTTATCTTTAACAATAATCAATTACATCTTTATCAAAAAATCAAATTTTATCTTTATAAAAAATAAATATTATCTTTATCAAATATCAAATTATATCTCTATTAAAAAAAACTAAATTTTATCTTTATCAAAAATCAAAACTTATCTTTATCAAAAATAATTTCTATCTCTATTAAATTTCAACTCTATCAAATTTCTATTTTTATTAAAAATCAAATTTTATCTTTATCAAAATTTCATTTTAATTTTGCTATTAATTATTTGGATATCTTTTTAACAAACTAAAAATACATTTTTTTAATTCAAATAACAATTTTATAATTTATTATAATTTTTATTTCAATTTCAGTTTTAATATAAAAATACAGTTACAAAGTTATTATAATTTATTCTACTAAATTTAAAATTACAAAAATATAAAATTAAATAATTCATTATTTATTTTCCTATTACAATTTATTAGTTAAAAATACCTATAAAATATTTTATTTTATTTTCTTTCTATTATTTTTTAGAATTTTAATTCAATATTTTTATATTATTTTTATCTTAATTTTAATCAATAAATAATCACAATTGCTAATAACTAGTAAAAAAGAAACAGTAACAAATTACAAATAATCATAACTGCTATGCAGTAACTGATACAATGGAAAAAAAAATATTTCAAGAATTAAAAATTAAAGAAATTTATTGAAAAAAAATAAAAAAACAAAACTGTATTAGTGAAGTAAAACAAATCGATTATAATATGAACTTTGATTCATAAATGAGAGCGTCTAATACCAAACAATTCAAAAGTTTAAAATTCTAACCTTTTGTTATTAATAACAAAAATTATGGAGATTGATCCTCTATCAATGTTTCAACAAATAAAGCTTAAAAAAAAATTAAGCCGAAAACAACTTAGATATAGATCCTCTCATAACGAGAATGTTGCAAAATTATAATAAGTTTTGTACAAAGACTCAAAACCCACTATTTTTCTAATTCACACATTCTAAACCCTAAACTTCATTTCTGGGTTTGTGGGCTCTACTCCCCATAGTATGTATCTTCAGCGCTATTTTCTGCATATAATCTATCTGAGAAAAAAAATATCACATTAACATGGTATAATTCAAAATAAAAAAAATATATCTTTTGAATTATACAATAAAAAGTACAATCTAAAATATGAAAAATCATATTCTGAATTATATAGTTCGAAATTTTTTTTAAAAATTTATGTTTTAAATTGTATAACTTAAAAAAAAAAATTGTGTTCAAAAGTTCAGAATATAATTTCTATACTATAAATTATATAATTCAAGATGAAATTTTTGACATTCAAAAATATATGGAGGTGCAAGAATAAATCGTAGAGGTGCAAGAAGAATGCGTCAACATTAACCCATCAATCTTTCATATATTGCATGTGTTTATATGCATAACCTTAAGTTCATCAATCTGAATCAGATATGTACCTGCTCGTTTGCAGTAGTAAAATTCTTTTTCTTCAAGCCTTTCAACAAGTTGTAAAATTTCATACAAATCCTTTTGTTAAAAACTCCAGTCTAAAAAAATGAACAAAAGTATTTTAATAACAAAATATTACAAAATATAAAAATCTTATAGTCAATAGCCAATCTCTTAAAGCTTAAAAATGTAAGATTTTATTGAAATCTTAGATACATTAAAAAAAATTTAATATAGTATAATAGAAATGACAATAAGCGATTTCAGATAATATAGATAAAAAAATTTTAAAAGAAAGCTGATAATTATGTGATTTTATTTTTATGTGAGTCAATTTGTTAAAAAGAAATAAATATTAATTAAGTAATTTTATGACAAGATCAAATTATCATTAATTTTGTTTCATTTTTTTTTATGATACAGATTGTAATATTTTTATTTTATTTTTTTTATTAGTTATATTCAGAATGTGTACATTATTTATATATATTTAGTCATTTTTCTTTTATTTTAATAAAAAAGAAAAAAAAATTATTTTTATGTTCATTTCTTCATTTTGTAATATCATATTTATTTCATAATAAATGATTTACATATGTGGTGAAACAACGGTGAGAAATTAGAAAATGATATGAATGAAACAATATTAAAAAAGAAATCTTACATTTTGTTTCTTAATTGTGACCATTTGGCGATGGTATCTCTTGAATAATAGGATTCGTATTTGTTTCGGTACCTTCATTAGTTATCAAATTTTTGTCATTCATCCATCAAATTTTAATGAATTGAAAAATAAAAAATAAACTATTCTTGTCAAATTTCTACAAGACAAGAAGGTGCAATTGTGCATATACCTATAAAATATTACAAAAATAATCATATAAATCAATGCTTAATAAATTGTTCATCCATAAATTGAATAGTGACAATAATAGTTAAATAGGTTTTAATTTTACCTGAATTGAGTTGTAATCTTTTGAGACATGCAATAATCACTTCAGGTAAATTGATTGTTGTTGTTGTTGAAGCACTGAGGTTTAGATGATGAAGATTCTTCCATTTTCAAATTAACAAAAATTAAGAGATAATTATAATAAATATTTAATTAGGAGATATGAGAGTGAGTGAGTGTAACACCCCAAAAATAACATGCATAAAGCTAAGCATTCTACTAATTATAATTATGATTCATCAACATACAATCCTGTATACTAAAGTATTTAAAAATTCTACCTTCAGAATTCTATTAAAACACAATTACAACCTCCAAATTGTTTTTCAAATTTAGCTTATGCCTAAAAGCACCACTCATTCTAAATGATCCTCTACAGATCCATCTACAACATCATCTACTCCCGTGTCAAAAACACGATCATTGTAGACATATATCAAAACAAAAGTACAACAAAACAAAAGGTAAGCTAATAAAATTTTTAATAATCTGAGTAATTCAATTCAAACACAAAGATTAACACCACTCAAGTCTTTTATTCAGTTACATGCACCATCACAATATAAGACATTGACACACTACAAACTTAACTCTACTTCCGGAAGACTCGTGCATTAAATCGACCCCGAGATATGCACCTATCATACATCTCCAAATTGTGAATCGATACAACCTCCACACAAATGAATCATCAATCATGATGAAAGTTATTCAATCTAATTTATCTAAATAATATTGATAAAATGTGGAAGCACTCATAAACTTTACATTAGTCTGTATACAAGGTTTTTCTTCTGCCTTTTCTCTAACTAAAAAAGGAATTCCCTATCCGACTTATTCTTATCCAATCTAATAAAAGACTCAGTCAGGAGACAGACATTACAATAGTTGTGTAGTGAAAGAACTATCATTTCTAAAATTATTGATTCATTTTCACTACTAAAGTCTTTCCTTGAATCCGAGACGAAAATATTTACAACATTTTTTAGAACAAACAAAGCTATTGATGCTTAGAATTGAGGATCAAACGCAATTCTCAAGACTAACAAGGTAAGTCCTCCTGAGACTTTCCTAACCAACTATGTTTCAAGTTGCAGTCACCCAGTTCAGATCTCCTTCGACTCTCACCACCTAGAAATGATAATTTATTTTATTCCCATTATTAGTAGAGTCAGGATATCAATCATTATTGATCTGGTCCTTAGACAATGCATTTCTTAACTGACCTAGGCACGGGTGTTTCCTTTCCTGAAAACAATATGACTAGATCTTGACCAACACCTGAACAGTTATAACAATATCACATCACAATATAGATATCTACTCATGCATTCATTCACTTTTTAATCTCAATCTCAACTTCAAATCTCAAAATTTAAAGAAATCACTAAACCATCAATACCATTAAAATTAAATTATCAATAAATCTATTTTATTAAATCCATACATTGCATTTCTAAAGAATCAAACAATCAAAACAGAAATCCCCAAAGAATTATTTTTTTTAGAGTTTAGCTTGGGCGAAAATCTAGTTTGAGCTAGAATCCCCTCACTTAAGTGAAAATTATCTCGCTTGGGCAAAAACAGTTCAGAGAGCACACTTGCTTCAGGGCCATTCTCGCCTGGGCAACTATATCCTCGACTGGGCAAGATTACCTTCTCGCCTGGGCCAAAATTGGACCCGAGAGCACCTTTCAGGTTTCCAAGTGACTTCGCTTGGACGAGATTGCCTAGCGTGGGCGAAAAATGCAGAAAAACTAGCAGTATCTACTACCTCAGAGTTAACATGCATGCCTTAGATGACCAAAATAATAAGAATCAACACACTTATACAATAAATGGTCTACCCCAGCACAGAATACCAACTCAATATATCACCATCCCATCAAGTTCACACAACTATCTCATACATGCAACATTCAATTCAACATTAATCTGACATTTCAGATCTACAGGAAACTTTACTAGATGCAAATTATACAACTACTACAGTTATTAACTTCTCTACTCAAGACTTAAATTTGTAAACCAAACAAGCACAAACTTCAGGTTAGCTTCCCTTACACCTGAATTGCAGTTGAAATTCTCTCTAACAATCCCAATAGCCTAAGGTTCTCAGGAACTCGAATCTGCATCAAAGGACCTCTGATTAATGATCAGACTAACACACTAGGAAACTAAGCTCACATAGGCATATTTTGATGGTTCAGAGGCCACATGCAAGCTCAGTAAGCAGAGTAAAGCAAAAACCTAAAACTGGCTCTAAGGGAAGGGGCAGAAAGCGAACTTACTCTATTGGAGAATCTGATCGGGTAGACTTCCTCTATTCTTCGCCATGGGTCCAACAGGTGGGCTCTGCTCGAGAAACTAATGGAAGACAGATGCCAGGTCTTAAAAGAGAAGTCAGAGAAAAGGGAGGTGAGGGGTTTTAGTGAGATGATGGTTCAAATGGTATCTGAGACTTGACTACTAAGTTTTCTTATAAATACATGTTTTCAACTTAATAATATAATAATCAGATGTTCATTTCACTTTTATCACTTTTACTCAGATAATGACAAATTTTTTAGATTGTTACTAAGTATTAGTTAAAGAATGAAACTATATTTATAAATTTTTAAATGTAATCCAAGTTATTATTATATTAAATCTTATCACATAAATGGGATTTTAAACTTTTTATCTTTTTGAGCCGGTAATATTATATATTTATACTATATCCTATCTTTCCATTCAATAATATTTTCTCCTTATATTTGGGTGCAAATTTATACCACTTTTTGATTTGATTTAAATTAAAAAAATAATATCAACTTATAAGTTATAGTTAAATTTTGCTTCTAATTAGATTTAGAAAAATTATACATATTTGTATTATGTTGAAGTGGAATCTCAATGAGATGTGACTATTTTCATCTCTAAAATGTCTATTCTTTATTGTTTTATATATTAATTAAATAATTAAAAAATAAATAAAAAACATAATATTGACACATATTTTTTCTTTAATATTATATAAATAATAATTATTATATAATATTAAAATAGAATATTAAGAGGTTTATCTTTTAAACACTTTAACATGTTTAAATATTAGAAAGAAATATAATAATGAATATGTATTATAAGAATTGCGTCACGTCTAAAACACAATCCACCATTTTGAATAAAAAGTATAAATAATTTAATAAACATGTAATCAAGATTTTATAAAAAAATGTAAATAAACTTTATAAATATTAAACAAATCCGTCAGTTTTGTATAAGAGAAGAAAATAAAGTTTTTACAAATGATAACTGAAAAAAAATATGGATTGTGAAAGCGAAGAACAAAAATCCCGAAGATGGTGAATCCAATAATAAGCTTCAAAGGATGAGAGAGAAAAACCTATTTATTAAAAGTTGTTAGTACATTTCTATTCGAAATTATTTATAAATAAAAGTAATGTTATATATATTTATTTATAAATTGAATATGTCAATGAGCAATTTGAAATTGTTTAAAACTTTGGAGGCAACAACAAGCCTTTTGAAATTTAAAGAGAATTATTTATAAATTAAAAAATTACTTTGTGTCTTATAAGCAATTTAATTTTAAAGATCTTATATGTGTTAGATTTATATTAGAATAAACTAATATTTTTTTATAAATAACTATTTTAACTAATTCCCACGTTCAACAATATCTAACCTATATTATTTTATTAAATAAATAATAAGATACCTATTGAATAATATTTAAAGAAATCTAATACGGGAATGACTTACTTTTATCCTTACTTACAAATATATTATATTATATTCTATTTCATTCTTAAGATTTAAATTAGGACTATAATCATTGTTAGGGATGCATCACCTTTTTTTACAGTGCAAAAAATAAATCATGATAAATCTATTTGATTTAGGATTGTTGATGTTCCTAAAATCTTTAAAATTATAGTTGTGAATGGTGTTATGAAATCTCGAAAAGATTTCACTTATTAATTTTCCTCCTTTTCATAATTATTTGCATATTATGTGCAATCTTGGATTAGTACTTTTATCTTATTGATATTGTTAAAATCATGGTTTATGTTATTGTATTTTATTAACTCGGATGCTTGAGTGTTAATTATAATTATTATGGGGTATTATATTTCTTTTAATTTGAACATGAATAGTTGGAATTGATTTTTAATATGTCTGAAATAATTAATCTATAATTACCAATACCATCAAGAATAAAAAATTTTCTATCCATAATTAGCTATCATTACTTAGAGGTAACTTATTTTACAGGAAAAAAGCAATGCAAGCACCTCAAAGCTTCCAACTCAACCAGAAAAAATTCTATAACTTCAACCCACAAAATCAATACTTTTACTTGTTCAAATCATTACTAAATAGAATTCTTTACTTAATTCAGATGCAGGAAGAGAAAACCCTCCAAATGAAAAAAAAAAAGAAAAGAAATTCAAGTATAGAAGAACAAAGAATTTACTCAAATAAAGTTTTTAACCGACATGTATTAATCTAATTGTCATTGGATAAAATATAATGGTAAAAAGATAAACAATGAATCTTGAATCTTAAAAAACATACATAAAATTTATAAATTTAGGAAAATGTTATCATGAAATAAATGAAGAAAAAATATTTTGAAATTATTTTATTCTTGATTTAATTTAAAATCATATATATTTATCTAAATAAACCAAGTTTTAAATTTATCAATATAAAACCTAATTTTAATTAAGAAAATAGCATAAAATAGTATAAAGTATTTAATATTTTGCTTACAAAAAAAGGCTTTTTCTATTAATCATACAGTCTTTTTTTTTTTCTCTAGAAAAGACATTAAATGAAACAATGGACCACACTTTATTTTTTATTCATGAAAGTTTCTTGAGGTTTAATATATTTTTTTTTTCTGTGGTGGATTTTATCTTGGGCTGTGGTGGTGGGTCTGGGCAATAAGGTAGAAAATCAAGATAAATTCTTCCTCCACCCCCATACCCTCTTCCTGCACCCCCATACAAAATTTTAATTTCACAACTGTCCTTGTTAAAATTACCTAAATACCCTTTTTTTATTAAACAACTTTAAAATTTCTGGTAGGACACCCGGATGAGGCCATCCAGTTCTCATTTTTTAAAATTTGAGAATCGGACAGTCTGACGTCCGGTTCATAAATTGTTAACCGGATGGACTGGATGGGGGGTGCCATCCGGTTTGTAAGTTGTGAACCGGACGCCACCCCGTCCGGTTGTCATAAGGTAAAAAAATTACAAACCGGATGGGTGGTAGGTGGACCTCATCCGGTTTGTAAATTTGTGAACCGGATAAGGGTGTCATCCGGTTCACATTTTTCCAAATTTTTTTTTAAAATGCATTGTGACAAATTGGTGAGGAGCATTAATGTGTAAAAAAAAAATGAATAGTCTCTTCTTTTGCTGCTGTGTTTACTTCTCATTCCAATTTCTAACCCCAACCCCATCTTAAATGAAGAGTCTTTCCTCTCTCCTGCTATTTCATCAATTCATTGGTTCATTAGGTTTCATAAAACTAAATTAATAGGCAAATGAAGAGTTAAAGAAGAGTATCCTCTGCTGCATTTCACACAGAGTGTCTCTTTGACTCTTCATTTGCCTTAATTAAATTAATTTAATTTTATGAAAGCCAATGAATGAATTCTTGGAAAGCAGAGACTCTTCGTTTAAGATGAGGTTGGGGTTGAAAATTGGAATGAGAAGTAAATACAGCAAGAGACTTTTCATTTCTTTTTTACTTTCAAGTATTAATTGGATGGTGATAGGTAACAACCAACTCCTCTGCTCCTCCTCAATCTATATTAATTTTAATTGGGTGGTGATAGGTAACAACTAACCAACTCCTTATCCGGTTCACAAATTTACAAACCGGATGAGGTCCACCTACCACCCATCCGGTTTGAAATGCACAAATTTACCTTATGACAACCGGACGGGGTGGCGTCCGGTTCACAACTTACAAACTAGATGACACCCCCCATCCAGTCCATCCGGTTAACAATTTATGAACCGGACGTCAGGCTGTCCAGTTCTTAAATTTCAAAAAATGAGAACCGGATGGTCTCATCCGGGTGTTCTACCAGAAATTTCAAAATTGTTTAATAAAAGAAGAGTATTTGGATAATTTTAACAAGGGCAGTTGTGAAATTAAAATTTTGTATGGGAATACAGGAAGAAGGTATAGGGGTGGAGGAAGAATTTGTCGAAAATCAATGCTCACAAATAAGGTCATTCGTGCCTTCAAAAACGAATTTGTCAGTTTCTGAATGGGTTCAAGACTGTTCTTGAATTTGATTTTTGATAAAAAAAAGTAATTTTTTTAATCATTCATTACTTGTGTTATTAGAGGTAAATTAATCTAAGATAAAATTTTAGAATATTTATATATAAATAAAAAATCAATATAAATAAGCAAATTTTATATCAAAAAAGATCAATACAGATTAAATTATTTTAGAAAAAAAACTAATTTTATCACTTATTCAAACAAAAATTATGTCACAAAAATTCATTGGTTATTTTTTATTTGTTATTGTCCTCATCTAAGCTATTTTGGATTTGATGATGTGTTTAATAAAAGGGAAGCTGTGAAGGATGACATTCTTATAATCCAAGACCAAGCAGTACAAGCCCATAAATTTTTGTATTTAGGTGATTAGTCCTACTTTAATAATTTCATCAATAAAACAACAATTAGTTAATATCCTGTATTCAAATTTTCATCAATAAAACAACAATTAGTTAATATTCTGTATTTAAATGTCCATGTACTTGAACATGGTCAACATGGTCAATCTAAGAAAGATGGAATATAAATAATGAAATTCTTGAAGAATAAAGGACAATTTTTAAAAGTTAGTAAAATAAAATAAAAAAACCTTAATAACAGTATAATTATGTATTTTATTATAAATATTTGTAATTTTCGTAATTTTTTATCGATTAAACTTACAGCAAAATAATTATGTATCAAGAAAAAAACAATTTTGTCAATAATTGTACAAAATGACAAAATAATTCTTTTATAATATATTATTACTATTATCATGTTAAAAAGTTAAGGTACCCGTAAAAAAATTGGAAATTAATACACAAAGATAAACATGAACTGACAAAAATTCAAAATAAAATTATTTTAAAATAAAATATGAAACTAAGAAAAAAAAAGTAAGGTTCATGAAAGCAAAAGTAAGAAAAAATTGGTTTTGAATTTCTTGGCACATTAGCATGCTACAATATCTCAATATTTCTCATACCATTTCACTACACAAAACAAAACAACTTTATTCATTATTACTGTCTTCCTTCTTTCTATTCAGAATCAGATTCCATGTTGCACATTGCTTTCAACCCTCCTGATCTCTGATAAAATAGACACAAATTTGGTTTCTTTGGTTATGTAGAGAAAGAAAAGAAAACACTAACTATTAATTTTATGTAGCAAGAACATAAATTGCCTTACCTTTTTGGATATCTTCTCCATAACTTCATATCGTTGCACACTAAGTTTGCTCAGCCATGTACCTGGACTTACCACCTGCAACACACTCCAAAATCACCAAAAACTTAGATATACATGACATTTCCAAAGTCATGAATAAATTATGTATTGAAATTGTCTAGAAACCGAGAAATAATAATAATATTAAATATAATAATGATGTTATTTTGCATTATATTATTCCTTTATATAGCATCTTGTAAGACACTAACTTATAAAAATAAAAAAAATTTGCTTTTGCCTTTAAATATATATATTTGCCAATAACAAACAATACATTCATGACAATGTGAGTCTTATAAAATTTATGTATTGGAATATATATTAAAAAATAAATAAAAATGAAAAGTAATATGATACAGTAAAACCCACAAAAATAAAATTAAGACCTCGTAATAAATTCTTAAAATGAAAATACTATTATGTCTTTTTTTTTATTAAATAAAGATGGCACTCAAAATATTGAATGAATATGGATATGTTTGATTTAAATTTTTTTATTAATATAAAAACAAATGAATAGTTTTATTATTAAAATAAGTTAATAGTCAAATTCATATTGTAAATTTTATATCCAAGATAAAAGCTACTTAACAATTGCATCAAACTTTAGAATTACGCTGGACTTGGAATCAATTTGTCAACATCATATCAAATATGTAAAAAACTATTTAAGATTATAGTAATTGATACGTTAACGTAATTTTAGAAAATCAGATCGGAAACCAAACGTGTGTTAATTGACATCTTAAAAAGAGAAAAGTAAAGAAGTGTAAATATGAGGAAAAATATATTTTATAAACAACAAACTATTTAATAATTAAAGAAAAAAGAGAAAAGGAGAACGAAATGTACCAATATTACGAATGAAAATATCTTAAAAAAATAATAAGTAAATATTTATGGGTAATCTATTAACAATTTAGGAAATTTTTATTACAAGAGTTATATTTAGGGTCATAAATTTATGACTTGAGTTTTAGGAGATCAATATACTGAAGTATGCTGAGCAATAAAAATAAAAAAAAAATACTTCTTTTAGTTAAAAGAAACATTTATTTTAAAGAAATATTTAATAATAATAAATATTTTTATATTAAATATAAATAACATCTCATTAAATGAAGTGTTATAATACTTTTGTAATTAAGAAAAAAATAATATAAGATCTTAAGAATATTGTAATATAATGAGACACGCAATAAATAAATTAAGACATTGCAATGAGATACCTTTTTATCTGTTAAAGCAAATTGGAAGGAGTTGAATTTTATAATGTTTATTAAATCAAAGTTTAATATCTAAATCTCTTTCTCTATAAATTAAATAGGCGTGAGAGAAAAAAAAGTTAAATAGGCGAATTTTAAAAAAATTAAATATCATTTTCCTTTTAAACGTGTATAAATTTAATAAAACTTTAACTATAATTATGTCACAGATAAACTTTTACAGAAAATCGTGTCATTTATTGTTTTAGAGTCATCACAACTCATACAAAACGTTTCATTCAATCTCTTAATTAGTGTCACGTGATGGAAGTTTTTGTTTGTTTACTTCCGTTAATCAATTAGGTTTAAATATTTCTAATGTGTATGAATGGTTTGGATTAGACAACGCAAGCTAAACAAAAAAGAAAAAGAGAAGAGAATAAAAGAATAAATTTTATTATAGTTAATAACTTAATTGTTTTATTTTATATAATAATAATATGAATAAAATATTTTAATAAAATTAATCATTTAAAAATATTTATAATATAATCGATTATTGTGTGAAAAAATTTTGTATTATGACATCTAAATTAAAGAAATGAAATTATAGTGAGGAAAAATGTAAAGCAAAAGAGTTGATGGCGAAGGCTTACATTGATGTTGCGTTGCATGAATTTTGACCTCCTTCTGGATATTGGAAGTTTTGAACCTTTGAATACCAAAAAATCTTCCTCCTTCTCCTTCTTGGTCAAGCCAATCATCAACTTCTTGGGTACCCAAATTGCCTTTTCCTCCTTTCCTGAGACTGATCCACCACATGCCATGTCTAATGTCACCACCAACTTCTTATCATGCTCAATAACATCATTGCTACCTCTCTCTGTCATATCATACACATCCCTGTCTGCTGAGCCAATTTCCTTGCTTTGGCCCTCTCTCATAGCAATTGAAGTATCTCAATTCCTAAATAAGATAAATAAAAAAAACACAAACCATGAATATAATCCTTATGTTTGTTTGTAAACCTTTATTGACCTAAAACATTATAAATAGGGGACCAAATATATATATGCATTGAGGAATCCTTTTTCTATTGGAAAAAAAATTAAACAGATAGTAACTTTAGGGGAGTGTGGGTTTATGAAATTTACCTTGTGGTTTGATCGAGATTGCAAGATTAGAGTTGGGGATATCAACGGATTTTGAGTAAAATATGGGTTTTTTTCTCTCTCATACTTCTTATAATCAATGGGTTTTGAGTCAAATATGAGCTTATTTTTTGTCGTTTGTACAAGCAGGGTCGGTGGGTCACGTGTGTTCATTTAATTTATTTTACTTCCTAAGATAAAAGGTTTAAATGTGTTATGTGTGAGATTTATGCACGAAATTTCTTATAAGGGGCACGAGTTATGTAACGCATAGTATCTCATGTGTATCTTATGAACATAAGCCGTGAGACACACTATATGTAATACTTACATCTCTTTGAATTCTTAAATGGATCTCAGAAAAAATCTCATATCTTTATATTTCATCAAAAATTATTTATTACGTCATAATAATTATTAATTTATAAAATAAATAAAATTATTTATACCATTATTTTGAGAATTTTTTTGAATAATATAAAATAAAAAAAGAAACATATAATTAAATTTAAGATGCTGAAGATAAGTTAAAAAATTATGATATCAGGTGTGAAAAATACAAAGGAGATTAAAGTTGGAGTATAAAAAACTGCTGTAAGCTATATATATATAATGAAATGTTAGATAATGGTAGATTTAACTTGGCAGAAATAAAATTTAAATAGCTTCCATAATATTTAAAGGTCATTTTCGATATAAATTTAATGGCAGGACAGACATTATAGGTAACAGTATAGTAACTATGTAAGACTTGAGAAGTAAGTAACCAAAAAGAAGAGTAAAGTATTGTTGAGTCCCAATATAATACAAAGATAAGTAGAATGTTCTCATTAATATTAAACAATATTTTGCATCATACGTGGTACTAGAATAATTATACAAAATGTTGTAAATTCTGTTACACAGTGACAAGGGAAAACCCTGTCTGGCATTTGCCTACTGAATCGAAACACATTTCTATCCTGTGTTTGCATACAAAGCAATTGGTCCTTCATCCCTCCTAATGCCATAAATGCCACCATCCCTTGTAAATGGATGGATTATACTAATGCAGTTGCTTTACTTGTTTGGTTTAGCGCTTCAAATGTGATTTGAAACTGGTGCAGTTGGAACTTTCACATTCCAAACGTGACAGGTTTCCAAACACAAGCAATAAATACAACACTAAAATATAAAGAACTATAGACCCTTCTTCCCAATCCTAGTAGTGTCCCAATTGCATTTACAGAGGCGGGACAAGATATGTATGTACAACCATATTACACAATGTAGCAATGATCATACTTTGGTCTTTACCAGTGCACATTACAGGAATTATGCACTGAAACCCTTATTGAGAGAACTCCAGGGATTGCCAGGAACAGTGACACAAGCTTGTGCTGAGGCTTCAGCCATTTGCTCCTTCTTTATTCCTACATTGCAGATGTTCGCAAAGGACCTCATGTGTTTCATCCCGTACTGAGACAAGGATCCACAATGTGTCTCAAAAGTCCTTACCTGCATTAAAAATAGATGAGGATGACCCTTATTTTCTCTTAAACCAAAGTGATCCACAAAAGAAACCCAACTCTGTTTCAAGTTCAACAATGTTTGCCCTTTTTCACGTTCAAAGAGGTTATTTTGCAATTAGAAAACCCATCACAAACCATAGCTACATCATTGCTTCAAGGTCAAGCTAAAAAGGCACTATCTAATTCTACTACACCATACTTAGTCATGAAAAAATCTATCTATCATATTGGCTTCAGAAAAATGATACCATGGTTTTCAGGCAGTCCCAGTCATCAACAAGTGCTGATCCAGCCGGTCTAACAGCATTCAGTACTTCAGGAGCCTTTTCAACGCCAAATAAAAGCTTTCCAACAAGTTCCACACTGTCGTCTATATGCATTCTGTGAGACATTACTTCCAGAACTTGTTTCTGAGCTTCATTTTTCCTAGGACCCTCCGGAGCTTTGCGGTACTGGCAATAAACAGTGTAGATGAAATTAAGATAAAACATAATAAGCAAATTTTTATCACCCACAAAATAAAATGTGTCATCAGATTACAACCTTCATTTTCTAGTGGTTTTAGCATTTAGTGCCAAGTAGCATCAAGGCATGAGATGCAGATAACTTTCCATATGTGATTTAAGCAAACCATAAGTTGTGTTCCCATTATCAGTATATTACATATGTTCATTGGTTTTCACCGGTGAGAACATGATCAAGCAATTAATTCAGAACAAAAGAATGAATATTGCAAACAAGATACCTTATCCCAAAAATGGACAAGATCAGCATCCCTTTGGTTGACTGGTTTTGAAGATGGCCATAAGGAGTTTTCATCCACGAAAGTCAAATTATCATTTGCAGGATCTGTACCCAAATACAGGAAGACAGTATCCTTGCTAAGCCCTACATCACCATACTGCATCACGTGAGAGCCATAGTATGAACCTCCAGCTATAGTCCTATCCTTAACCTGTAAAGGCAGAATAAATTAAGGTATCAGCCACAACTCTTTAACACATCGCACTTATAACTGAGCAATCAAGGTATTGAATTATATTCTTATATTTATACCATTTAATTTAAAAAAATTAAATCAAATTATCAACAAGAACTTACCACTCTATATTGTTGGTGCAAAGATTCTGTTCTTAAATTGTGTCTATCACTGTTCACAAGTAAAGAAAAATAAAATCAATCCCATAAGATTACGTTATTATTTATATAAAGTACAATTCTTCTGACCTAACGGCAAAAACAGAGCAAGTGCAAAAATAAATAAAAACTTTATTATAAAAAGCGTCTCGAAGAACAATAATTTGTATAAAATTCTTTCTAAGGACACACAATACCATAGTCACATGCATTGAACAACTCCATTGTGAATGCATAGGTCTTGAGTATATAAGTATTGCATTATAATTGATCTCATTTATGATCTAATTGGTTTTCCCTGTGATGCACATACCTGTCTTCCATCCAAGCAATACTGTACAAGTCACCCAAGCAGGTTGAATATTCTGGGGGAGGACTAGGATATTCCCCAGGACAATATGTTCCCCAACTACTTTCTTCGGCATTCGAAGCTGTTGTTGCATAAATATTGATATCTTCAGGAAGAAGACCTTCAAAGATACTTCCAGCTTCACATGCCTCCAAATAAAATACCTGCACCACCATTGTATAATCCAAAGGTTTAGCGTGCTCTAATTAGTTTTTTTTTTTTTTTTTTCAAAACATCTGAAATCCAATTTTTAAAATATTATAACTATTAGAAACTCACTAGGTTTTTATACGTTCCAGAAGCATGCTTTTTCTTTAATACTTCAACCAGATCAGAAGCATATATGTAAGGACCAGCAGGCGTCCCTAAAATCCATTCCCATGTCCAAAAAAAATAAGTAAGAAATAGCAGGGAGCAGATATTAAAATCAGTAGTAGGAAACAAATAGAAAATGATGACAGAAGAAATAACGGTAAAACAAATCGGATATCAAAAACACTAAAGACCATGTATCCACCCCCCCTTTAACCCCTACTTTCGTACTGAAAATATATCATTACTAAGAAGATATTAGAGATAAAAAAATTCCTAAAACAGGTGACTTTGAAATATTTCATTCTATTCAGATACATAATTTATCTGTTTTCAATTTTCACTTTACTGTGCTATCGTATCCATCACCACAGAACACAAACATCACTTCGAGAAAATCATAGATGACACTGAGATACTCAGATGTTTCGTTCTACACAGGTATAATCAAGTACATGTACACACAAAATCAACCAAACAACAAAAGTAAACACATAATTTATCAGTAATAACCTCAATCCAGGCCTATATCATTATAAACAACCAACACAATCCATGACAGACATTAAAATTCAGTGAGAGAACTCAGAGCAACTAACCGAGCACGCCTGGACCACCATGATCAGAGTAAAATACAAATATGTGATCATTGGGCCCACTATTCACAACTTTCCCACTGCCACCAGTAAGTGCCGACTTATTTCCAAGTAAGGCAGCATAAAAGTTATGAGCAGTAACATCTTCGCCAGTGTAATCCTACAGTAAAACAGTCCACATATTAGAGCCTATTAAACTTGAAATAGCAACAAGATATTGGATACTGAAAAACCTAACAAAAATACCTTTGGAACTCCTGCATAAACATCATCTCCATCTGGTTTGTTAATGAGGACTCCAGGCCTTGGATTCTCCCAATTGTATGCAATGTCATCATACATGAAAACAATGATATTTTCATCTTTCAGGCCACCTTTCCTCAGTATTTGATAAGCATGACAAATATCGGCCTGATGAAACAAGAAAAACAAGACATTAAAACTAAATAATTATGCAATACAGAAAATGATGTTAAATTAAGGATTCCAGAGTTGTTTTCAGTTTTTCTTGTAGATATCATCGAAACAGGAAACAGGAAACAGGTTTAAAGTTGAAAGTTTTGTAGTTAAAAACTAAAAGTAGAAAATTAAAACAAGAAATAAAAGTATTAGTTTTTGAGAATGATAGCCGACTAAATTTTATAAACTCTGTTTAAGTAATTTTCCTTATCTTTTGTCTAAGTTTTATAAACTCCATTCATATCATTATGTACAATTAAGATGGTAAAAAAAACACAACTAAGACTGCTAAAAGATGGACTGAAATAAAAACGGTTTTCCAACATGATAAATTATATATCCCAGATAATAAAATATTGAACTACAGGGACCAAACTTAGCATAGTCATCATGCACAGCGGTGTCATAATTTGTATTTTAAATGTGTCAATCATTTTCAATTTATTAAGAGATAACATTGTAAATAATTTTAAGTTGAGACTAAACTGCAATCACTTTTCGTAACGGCAACAAATTGAGACCGAGTGCTGTGTACGATATCAATAATATATTTTACGAGTATAAAAATGTTAATAAAATATTTTTTTCTTGCTTTTTAAAAAGCATTTTTTCTTGTTCAGTCTTTTGGATGAAATTCATGTACTACTCACTAAATATTTGAATATCATAATTAAAATTTCTTAAACGAAATAATAACAGAGAAAAAAATAAAACATTTGAAACTATAATACATAAAACATATATTTATAATAATGTCAAAATCTAAAAGAAAAAACATACACACAAGTTATTACGTCATATTGCTTGACAAAAGAAGGTGGTTGCTGTTGAGTGAGAAATGTAAACAGACAAAAAGACAAGAGCTATCAAATCAAATTAAAAAAAATATTAATTATTTCATCTTAACATAATAATAAAATACTATAATTTGTGTTAAAGAAAGAAATTTATAAGTAATCAAATTTCTAGTGTGTTTTCGTAAAAAAAAAACAAATTTAGAGTGTATTATTAGCGTTTCTGTTTACATTTATTGCTGACTCTGTTTCACCTTCCTTGATAAAGAAAATCGCACATATCTCCATCCAGTAACTCCCCTTTCTAAGTATGTGGTCCTTACGTAAAAATAGGACACATATCTGTATTTTTTTAATATTCAGGTAAAGGAAATAAATGCGAATTTTAAATTATTGAGGAAGGACACTCTTAGTATGCAATTATTCTCTATATTTTAACTTTAAATTAAAAGTCAACAGTTTAGGTTGGTATTATATCATGCAAGAGAATTGCTGATTATAATAATACGTTAGCAACTTAGCAAGAACACAGAAGAAATCTTTAGCCAAGCAAAATCACTCAAAACACAAACATGCCACGGATCTCCCTTCGATCCCACCAACGCAGACAAGAAACAACTTGAAATTATTACCGCAAATATTTATGACAATATAATAATAAGGTTTAATTATTTACCTAGTTCTTAATTATTTTACTTATAATCTTTATACTTTAACATTATTCATTTTAGTCTCTTAAAATATCATTTTAATTTGTGTAATTTATATATATATATATATATACACACACACAGAGACACACTCCGTTTAAATTTCAATTAGAAAATTAAATTAAAATTTACGATATAATTTTATTCTTACTGAATTTTGAAAAAGAACTGTGTTTAATTAAAACTGAAAATTTGTTTTAATATTAAAAGTGATATCTAACAGTCAGTTGGACCGTCAGTTGCAAGTTGTCACGTCTATTTATTCAGTAGGTCCTGTGAAACCGATAAGGATCAGAGATTCGTTTGTCCTCAATCGGACGGTGCAAGCTCTCTGAAACATCGAATCTAAAATATTCTGCGGAAAGATTCACGATCCAACGGTTGAAATAATTTGTAATAAATCGAAAATATAAAAGCATTAAAACTAGTAGAATCTCGTGAATAGGAGATATGGACCTGATGCCTGTAATTCCAATAGCCGTTGGAACCGGCGATGAGAATGGCCCAGCGCGTACCCTGGACGTTGTCGTCGTTACCGGAATCGGACGGCAATCGGAGGAAGTCCCCGACGAGGTCACGGCGAGCAGAGACGAGAGCGACGGCGGCGAAAAGGAAGAGAAGGAGGAGAGTGGAAAGAGAAGTGGTGGTGGCCATTGGAAGAGCGAAGAGAGAAGAGTGTGAGAAGTGGTGATTGGAGAAGTTGAACGGAGAATGAGGAATTAAATAGAGAAACAATAATTGCAAATTGCAAAGGTTGGGGTGCGGGTTGCGTAGGGGTGACGATTTGGATACCTTCCTTATTTTTGGTTACATTCATAAGGGAAGCTTCACTGTGGGACCCACCTTCCCTTTTTTTCTTACGCCATCGATTGCGTTTCTCCTATTCCTCACTATTATCAACGGAAGTAGTTAAGAAATTTGAATATATATTTATATAAAATTCGAATATATATATATATATATATAATTAAATTTAAAAATAAAAATGTTATGAGATTCTCGATATGGGATCTTGGGCCAGCTACCCACAACTTGAATGTTTCTTTCTTTCTGCCTCGAATGAATGAATATTCTTTTCTTTTCTTATCATTAAATGACAAAATTCCCATAACTGAATTATTGATAGTACTATAGTTTTATGTGAGAATTTAGTTTTACTCTTTAAATAAAATATCTCTTAAATACCCTTAAGTACATGAATTGTAAGATTCGGGACTTTTATTATATCAAGTACATGTCTGTGTTCGTGTGCTTATAAATTTGATGTTAAATTTAAATAGTTTTAATTCTATGACATAAGTTTTAATTAAGAGTAAATTTACGATAAATTAATTTATATTTGAATGTATCATTTAGAAATTACTTTTATGGATCGGTAATGTTAGTTGGCGTATATATTTACTGAATGGGACTTCTAGTTGAAAGCTACTTTTGTTTTTTATTTGATTTTGATTATAAAAATACAGTCTTATCTTAGAATTTTTATCTTGAAAAGTTGTACGAGAATCATGACAATAGTAAGAAAAACATTTATATGAAAAAATAAAACAAAAATAAATTTTTTCTCTTATAAAAGCTTATAATTAATAATTAATAATTTATATTATTGAAATCTCAATTTAAGTATATGATATACATTTTTTTTCAAATTTTATATATTTTTACAAATATTTATGTTTTATTTCAATTTTTAAATCGTAAAATTATGATATCACATATTTTCATAATATTGTATTTTTTTAATTATTTTAAGTAATCTTATTAATATCAGTTAAACCATTAACCCTGAACCAGTGTCTTAATTTAATTTCTTCCAGTTTAAAAACAAAGCTCATAACAATATACTCAAACTAACTCTTGGAATAAAACTTTACATGCAAAAATACCTAAAAAATAAATAAAAAATATAGAATAATCATTTGAGTGCATCTCTGTTGCCTTCAACATTATTTGCCATTCAAATAGATACTTATCTGTTTGGGGAATCTCTCACATAATTGCATTTTTCATATTCAGGGGTCTCTTTTGATGTGACATTGATTTTAATGTCAATATCAAATGAATAACAGACTTCTTTGCTAGCCCACTGCATACTTTTATAAACACTAAAATATTATATTTATTATGATGCTTAGAAGAGACATTATGCTTTTGTCATCAATTAGTTTTTGATGAATATTGCTTCATCAAATTATTGCTCTTCCAATTAACTGGGTAGTAATTACATTGGTTGTCCTTTATTTTCTTTTCCCCCGTTTTGTTTCCTTTAAAAGATTCCGTTTTAAATTCTATCTACTTTTTCTAATCGTGTTATTAGCTTGTACTATCTAATTATTTATTAATAAATAAATTCTAACAGAAAATGTCAATTTTAGTTTAAGAAAGTTAAATTTTAAGCTTTTGATATTTTGAGAAACAAAGTAAAAAAATGAAGGGTGATGTTTATTTTGTAAAGGAGTTGGGCCAATGTGTTCTCTTAGAATTGGACTCATATTTATCAAAGACAAATGAATGAGTATGGGTTTACGCGAATGGGGCACCAATAAGATTTTTTTTTTTTTTTTTCCTTCACGTAATTTGTTTCTTCTTCTTCATTCTTCTCCCTCCTTTCACAACTCAGAAAATTATTTTCTTAATTAGAATTCACCTAATTTAATTAGAATTCACCTAATTAGCATGAAGCATAATATTTAAGCTGGTAAGACATTTCTAGGAATAATTATATTTTACTAAGAAAATTAATTCACAACGAACGAATTTAGTTGTTGTGAAGGGCAATCGTGAAGTAATTGTAAACAATTTCACCACAAATGATATAATTTTGTATGTTTTCTTTCATGTGTTTTACTTTATTTAAATTTATTAAAAGGTAATCGAGAAAAATAGCACTAATTAAACGCTTTTTTATTTAATATTATGTTTATTACAGGAGTATAATGGGGTAATGATAATACAAAAACGTGAATGGAAAGTTTATTTATATTTAAATAATTTAGAACGTATTATAATTAAATATAATGTTAATTTTTTTTTGTTTTAAATACGTGGTTTTGTTTATGTTATTTGTTGAATAATTTAGGATAAATAGTATGTTGCGAGATAGATTTCCAAAAAGGTATCTTATCTTGTGTATACTATAGAATGTGGGTGTTAAGTTATAAATATGTATATAATAAGATCTTCAAGTTTTACTTATACCAATGTATTTTTTTAAAATATAGCTATTTGTTTTGAAAAAAAATATACAGTGTATATGTACCAAGGATAATATACATGTATTTTATAAAACTGTATGTTAAATAATATATATATATATATATATATATAGGGTGTTACATTTAATATATTTTTTTTATTCAAATGCTTGAATCTCAAAAATTTGTACAAGAAATTAAATTTAATTTTATCCTAATATATCAAC
>Ga0209489_101480_pt1 | contig 48308 bp, 16 predicted proteins | sample SiratrowhiteBW_FD_187527 | JGI IMG/M metagenome (GOLD analysis project Ga0209489, IMG submission 187527) | Root nodule microbial communities of legume samples collected from California, USA - Siratro white BW (SPAdes) (version 2) | ecosystem: Host-associated > Plants > Roots > Nodule | place... | reverse complement strand
TTTTTTTGTTTAAAAAAAAAAAAAAAAAAAAAAAAAACAAGATATAATAATATAAAGATATTCCTTGTTCGATCCATATAAGAAAAATTTAGAAAATTATGAAAATTATAAAAAAATATATAATTTTAACTAAAGTATACAAAATTACACTTTATACAACTATTTTTATATTATAAACTTTTAAAAAGATTTTAAAGTTATAATTAATATTTTAAAAATATTTTAATAATGATTATATAATCATATAATTCTAATAAAACAATATGCGTTCGATTTAGGTGTTAAGATAATTATATATATTAAATAAAACAAATCATGAAAACATATAAAAAAATATATTAAATAAAAACATTATGATATATATTATTATATTAATTAATACTAACAAAAATATATGTTATGTATACATTTAATTTTTTTAGTTATTAAAAAGTTATATAATTTTTTCAAATCAATATTAGGATTTATTTTTTTTCTTTATAAAATATTTGGATAATAATACTTATTTTTCTTTTAATATTTTAATTATATAGATATAATAACATATTACAAAGAAAATAATCCTTCTATTTTATTTTATGGTATCATACTTTATCCACACCAATAAAACTTTAAATATCTTATAAATAGCTTATATAAAGTCAAATTAGATATATAAAATAACAAAATATTACGTAAGAAAGTAATAACATTTTTAATTTAATAAAATAATAAAATAAAATATTATTTTTATAACGCTACATTTATATATATATATATATATATATATATATATATATATATATATATATATATATATATATATGAATAATTAATTATATTTTTATAAAATAATGTAAATTTAATTTAATACTTTTACAAGTATTTTTTTATAAACAAAAGTTTTAAAGTAATAGAACTTACAAAATAAAATGTTTCAGATGTAATAACATTTTTGTTTCATCTCATAAGTAAAGGGTTCGTCAAACAATGAAAATAAACTATTAAGCTAACATTTATAATTTAAAATATTTTTATATGCTTATTATATTTGTGTAACAGAAATCTTTTTATCTCACGTCTATAAAGAATATCTCACAAAATTCATTAATCTTTTGAAAGATCTATTAAAACTACTTCATGTCACAATGACATGCCTCTTTTTCAATTATAAAAAGATTATTTATCTTGTACAGTCTTATACTTTACTTAAGTCTAATAAGTCAAGTCAATTATTGAAACGTTGCCTTGCAAATAAAATAAGTATCCTCATGTATCTAATATGTCTTTTTCTCAATATATTATCTGTCTATCTTGTATGACCTATGATTTACTCTAATTTAGATAAAAACTTTACTATCTAAGCTTGGTAAGTTGATAGATAAGTCAACAATGTTGTTACTTAAAAAGTATATATTTAATGTGTTTACTTGTTTGAAAATAATAGTCAACAAAAGGTTAATAAATTTTAAAAAAATATTTAAAGATATATTTTTAATAAATTATTATTAAGTTTATTAAATTTAATAACTATATCATTTTTAATAAATATATTAATTAGCATAAGAATATCATTTTAATGAATAAATGATAACAAATTTAAAAAAAAAATATTCATGGATTTGAGTCTTATAAAGTGAATAATTCACTTCAGGAGACAAAATAAATAATTTATGATATTAATAAAAAAAATCAATGGCTAATACGGTAAAATCAATGACTTGCAGTATATAGACATATAATATTAGTAAGTAATTTTTTTACTAACGCGTAAAACTTTTTACTAGCCACGTATGATTGTTGGATTTATATTTTTTTTCTTACTCTAACAAAAAAGGTAAATTGAATTATTTCAAGAATAATATTTGTTAATACTAAATTAAGAGAGAAAGGATAATAACAGAAAAGAAAACAAGGTATTTCAAGAACTTTTCTAAATTACTAATCTTAAAAAATTGGACTTTAAGTTTAATTTTTACAAAATTTAGTTTGAAACTTAAGATTTGTATTTACTATATATTATTAAAAGATTTTATTTCTAATATGAAATCTCCAATAACTAAATTAAGAAAAAAATATTGATAAATAAGTTTTATTAATAGGTGAATTTTTTATAACTGGTCCACCATGCACTGTATATACTTTATAACTCTTAGATTAATCTTTAGGTGTGAAATTTATAATAGAAGTTAGCACACCGAATATAATAATGTTTGTTCAGGGTACTCCAATCACATTACATTTTTATATATAAATAGCATTATTTAGCATCTACATACCAAAAGTTGATGTAAGTGAAAATATTTAACTTTTGGTGTATTTTTTTATACTTACATCACTCAAATAGTATCAAATTGACCATTCCAACCATTGAAGCAGTGTTTTTATAAAATAAATTAAGTGCACTATTTGGGTTGCCCTCTAACCTATTTTGCAAATGAATCTCCCACTATCTAGGTCTCAACAGTAACCTAAATTAATACACAAGTTGAAATTTTTCATACAAATCACTAATGAATTCATATTTTATCGGTTTAATTATGTTTTTAGTGCTTAAAATTTGGAATAATTATAGATTTGATTTTCTAACATTTCGCAAAAGCTTTAATTTCTTAAAATTGAAAAAAAAAATTAGTTTTCAAACATTGAATTTAATGAATTAAAATAAATATTAAATTCTAAACTATAAATCCTAAAAACTCATGTCAGTCATTTAAATCAAGTGTTTACAGACTAAAAGTTTACTTTTTAAATGTTGAGAGAGAACAAAGTTTTTTTTTTTTTTTTTCAATTTTAGATGACCAAAATTATGACCAGTGGAGAATCAAAGTGAAAATCCTGTACTTAGATCTCATCTAAGAAAATGATATTAAATGTTACTATTGATTATCCATATATATATATAATTTGACGGTAAAACCTTGAGAGCATAGATCTCATGAGTGATTTTCTCCATAGGTAAGATAGAAACTCTATATCACTACGTTGCCTTTAACACTACCACAAAGGTCCACTGATAAATTGATTGGTGCTCCCCTTTATTTTGATTGGACCATACTGATTAATAAATCCGTAAACAAAAACTATGCAAACATAACTAAGTACTTATTTCCAAACCCTCTTGACAACAAAGTGTTCATGATACATTTATTAGCAAAAACATTGTTTAACACGATAGAAAGTTATTCAACAAGAAAAATAGAAGAAAGTGTGAGAAACAAAACGTAAAATCAGAAAAACAAAAAAATATATATATGTATTAAACTTTCCGTTTTGCTGCGAAGAAAGACAAGAAAGTTTCAAGTTATAATTAAATAACATAATAAATTTAATTATAATTAAATAAAATATATTAAAAATATTTATTTTAAATATAATAAATAATATATATATATACATAATAATTTAAGAATGATAAAATAATTAATAAAATACAATAATTTTTTTTTAATATATATTTTATGTTAAATACATAAATAAATAAATTGAATACAATTATAAAACAATAATAGTAAAATACTAGTAAACATTAAAAATTAATAATCATTAATAATAATTTTATAAAATAATAATAAAGATAAGATAATTATAAAAAAAATGTTAACAATATTAATGTTAAAAAATAAACATAAAAATAAAATCAAGAATAATAATTAAAATAATAGAATCATAAAATAATAATAATATTAACAATAATAATTTATTTTTAGCTTTAATTTTATTTTATAAATTATATTTAATTTCATTTCATTTATTAAAATATTATTTTATCAATTATATCTACAACAACACTTAAAATTTTTTATAAATTATTTTTTTATTTTAAATATACATACTTTTCATATACTTTCACTTCAAATCCATTCGTTTTCAGTCTCTTAAATTCACTTTTGTCAATTAAGAAAAAAAAAAAAATATATATTAATATATATATATATATATATATATATATATATATATATATATATATATATATATATAAACATTTCATATAAATTAGATTCAAACTAAAAAGGTATATCAATAAAAAAAATTAGTTGATAATGATATTGTTCATATAGATTAAAAATCAAAGAATATATAATTAGATCAGCAAATAAAATTATTGATTATGTGACATTTGTTGGTATAATTTGATTTCTAACATATATATATATATATATATATATATACATTTATGTGTATATAGTTTTTTGGGACGTAAATAAATGTATAAATTAAATAAAAATGTAGTTAAATTATTTTAAGATTATGTATAGTATAAATAATGTAAAATTTCAATGAAAATTCTAATTTCTCATTTATTAAGTTTATTAAATTATGCTATTCATTTATTTAATATAATAAATGTATCATTTTCAATACATTTGCATCTCTGTTTTTACATAATAAGCATTTATTTTTCAATAATTAAATGTAAGAGACCAGATCTCCTCTTTCGTTGTGGCCGGATAATTTTTTAAGAGAGATCTTGCACGTTAACTGATGAAAAACTTCAGATTTATAAACAGAAAATTGTATCAAATGGAAATTATCTTTTACATTATAAAAGATATGTGATTGGTATTAAAATATGAAATAGGTTAAATAGACGGAATCAATTAAGCTTTATTTATGTTTTTCAACATCATAATTTGTTTTTCATAAATTGAAATGGTAGTAGTGAGTGAGTATTTCAAATATAGGAAGATAGTTTTCTAATAACGTAGGGTCGCTTTCAAGGGAAATGTTGAAGAATGTGCCTCGGGCAACGTGAGACGAGTCTGAACATCAGAACATGTACTGCGTAGAAGCCTACAAATGCTAAGATCAAAAGTCACCCTCCACATTTCCGAGGTAACCCTACGAATCAGTGACAACTTCTTCCTTTTCTTCTTTTGTAAACACAAATTTCATAGGACCAACGTGAATATTGTCAATATTATTGGGAAAAATCATTTTTATTCTAAATAAATTCACGTTACTGTTGAAAAAAATAATGTAAAGTTGATGTGACCAGAGCTGTTAGAACTGAAACTCCAAAGTTTGTAATATTATAATATAAATTATCATTTTTTTTTCTTTTTCCTAATCCAAATTTCATTTTCATGTATTTCTTATCGTTTTCTCTACTTTTATTGTTGTTTTACTCCTTCAATCTAAACAAAAGGCATTGGGGGGTAGAGTCCGATAGTTATTAGTAAGTTGGTATCATATCTACTATGACTATATAATGTCAGGGTTCTTTTTGGAAGAATATTTTTTTGGTTATTAAAATATTTATACTTCTTATTTATAGGTATTAAATAACCATTTTTTGTGCAAAGTTTTAAAATGTGTATGTGTTGAAGCTTATATATATATATGTATGATTTATTTCTGATAAAATAAGAAAATATTTGTTTAGTATATGGTTCAAATTTTACAAAGACGTGATTCTAAGAAAATGATAAGAAATGACAGTTCTCATTTTGATGCTTTGGAATGTGCAATTCCCCTTTCGAATTGATAAAAACGTATTCTTATTCATGCCCTAATTCACTAGCTTTCACATGCAATTCTTTCAAACAGTCACCCAATAACATGGATAATTATTGTATTTTTAAAGTGATTATAATATTACTTTAAATATTGAAGTGAAATTTTTTAAAAATGTATCTTTCTATAAATCTTCCTACTAGTCCTTTCTTTTTATATGATTTTTCTTTATCATTGAAAAAATATTTTAATTAAAAGAGAAAAAAAAAATAGAACAAGAGATTGAGAGCATGTGGAACGAGCGTAAGACAAGATTTGGGAGTCAGAAGTATCAAGAAAATCTAGATGTTAATTTTAGTGTTTTTTTTTTTTTATTAGAGAATTCTGATACAAATAATGTAATAGAAAGCTGATTTCAGTCATAATCAATAGTTAAATTGTTATAAATGATATCTTAATTATGAAGATAATTACAATTACAATTATATAATTTTACAACCAATTATATAATCTTATAAATTTCGGTAGACTAATAGACCATATATTCTGTGAGTGAGAATATTATGTCTATAATAACAAATAATAAATATTCTGTCACTAATATTTCAACAACTAATATTTCAACAATTAATTCTATTGACATAATATTTTATTAATTAATTAATAATATTCTAAGATTTAATTCCATAATATTTTAGTAATTGATTATATTGATTATATTCTCCTAAATGGATGCTCCTAAATCTAGAGTATTAATTTGCTAATTAGGAAATAATTTTTCTGAGGATTGAATTGGGAATTCTGGATATGTGAAATATTTCCTACTTTCAAGGATGTTAATTTTTATTGTGATTGGAAACACAAGATTTTAATTAATTAAATATTTGATTTAATCAATTAGTCAGATTTATATTAACTGAAATTAATTTCATTTCTTACACATTTATTGTGTGTTTTTTCTATTCAATCTATTAATGTGTAGTAGAGTTTAAGGTAGATAATTGGTACTTGATTCCTAAATCAAATTACACCACCAATACATTGTATTGAATTGATTGTAAGTGTTGAAGCATGGAAATTGCATTCTTAAACTGTTCACATGCCACATGTCAGCTTCTAAGTGGTAGTCAAAAAGCACATATGGAAAAGGTAATTGCTCATATTGCCAAATCAGGTGTAGTTATTTCTAAATTTATTGAAAATGCCTTTTTCACCTACCTAAGACTCAAACAGTTTTAATTTTTCACTTACTACAGAATCAATTTTATGAATCATATATCACCATTCTCTTGTGCATGAATTCTCTTCTCCATGAATTTCCTTGAACACATGCATATTATATTCTTCTAAGCAAATACAAAGTGTCTTACCAAAATAAGCTCTTGTCAAGCAATGTCTACCTCCACAACTTCAAGAAAGAATATAAGATCATCAAGGATAATAGGGAGGTGCAAACATGAAAAGCCTCAATTGAGAATGGTAATTTGTAAAAATGGTTCTCGGGTAACCAGGAACAGATGGGAGTCTACCTTCATGAAATAAGTTGAAAAGTCATCAACATTCAAATTTCTTAAGATTTGGGTGGCTAAAGGATGAGACGCTGCATGAAGTTAGGAGAATGCTAAAGCACTAAAAGTTAGAAAAGTTCTTTGAACTTGACTGAAAACATTTATCCTAACCTTGTTCGAGTCTTTTGACATGAGTCAATGTGGACTCATGTCAAAGGAGTTGAGATGGAGATCACATGTGCAATATGAACTAAGATAACGGGTCTCAAATATTTTGGAGCAAAGGTTGGAGAAGGAAATATTAGCTCCAAGACTACAACAAAATACAGTTCTTCAAGTCCTATCTAAGAAACCCTCATGCTGCTGTGAGAGGTTTTCATGTTGGTGGATTGACAATGAACCATCACATCCCGACATTCATTGTGGTATGACACTTGATTCTAAGAGGACACAATCATCCAGATGGAAGATCTTATTTTAATGTATTGCAGTATGAATAGGATAAAAAGTTAACTAGATTTATGTCATGAAGGACCACATGAACAAGTCCAAAGGCTCATGGATTATAGGGTGCCATATGTGGTTCTAGTTTCCAAGGTGATTGAACATTTTAGTATTGATTTGGAAGGAGAGCTTACTGAAATTGTGAAGGCACACAATGAGATAACCTGTTCAATGAAACACAAGATTGGATTGCAAAAAATCAATGATGACCACTGGGTGTGCGGAGTTCATGTAGGAGCAAAAGATTAGGGTACTGCTGTTGGACAATCTTTTGATACTGTAGGACCAAGTGGAATAGATGGTGAGTACAATGTTATCATCCCCTACACATGAGTGGAGACCAAAGGGAGCACTATAAGTTTTGCACTGCAAGATTCCAACAATGGGATGATCAATTGGAAGTTGAGCAAGACCAGCTGGTTGAGCTATGGGAAAGACATTTAGAGCTTCATGCATAATCATATCTATCATATTTAATATGCTCTTAACAAAATTTTACTACTTTTTGGTATCATATTGTTTTAATCCTATTTGATGAATTCAATAGGGAACAAATAGTGTGACTGTGGTGGTTATTTGTGTGCTATTTTCTTGTGTGTTTTGATGATATTATGGTCTGTAATATCTATTTAATTCCCTGAACACTGGACACTTTAATCTATGAATATTTTACTACTATTGTGATGGTATTTAGGTGTATATTTCTTTGTTATAGTGATTTGCATGTCTTAATTGTAACTATCCTATAATTCAGGGTGAGTAAGTAACTATGGAGGAGTAAGATATTACATTTTAAAGTTATTCTCTGAGTTGGTAAGAAAATTAATCTAGTAAAATTTCCTTTTAATGGATGGTTACTAGTAAGCCTGTCATGTGATATTTTTTTCAATCAGTTTGGATTTAAATTGGATCAGAGTAATACTACCACAATGTTTAGTCCAATATCTACAGGTTATCGAATGAATGATTGAAGATGCTCAACACACACTTACTGGATTGTCTTCATGAAATAAGGAGAGTTTGTAGATGATGATGATGATGAAAATATTTGATGGATTCAATATGGAAAAATTTGAAAAATATTTAAGAATTTGTATTAGTGTGTTTAGCTTGTGTTGGTTCATTTGTAGATATCATAAGCAATGAGAATTGCTCCAAGAGCTTTAATATGTAAACTTAATCTATTTTTTATATTAATTTTCTAGTAAAATAGTTATACAAAAGTTTTCAAAGAATTGCTTTTCAAATCTAATCAGTTGAAAATTCTTTTAGTGAAATTAATCAACTCATATGTGTTTTTAACCAATGTTTTTACAAAAACATATCTATTATAAATAACTGATCTAAGAACTTTGAAAATAAGAAGAAAAACACATATTTTTTAGAGATCAGATTACACAGAGTTTTCTGTTTTTCGATTATGTATATTTTATTGAAATTTGTGAAAGTTTTTTTTATCAAGAATCAAAGAAAATAGTTATTAGACCAACCTTCTCTCACTTGTGATCATTTTGTAGTGAGGTGCATATGTTTCTTGTGTTAGAGAAGTCTTTGCAACTTTTTTAAATCATTTTGTTTCACTGTTGTTGTGGAATTTGGTTGTAATTTTACATTTATATTGTTTGTATTGGATCTTTGTCTACAATTAGATAGGGTTTTTAATTGTAGAGGAGTAACAGATGCTGCCCAGGTTGTTATTGGATCTTGTAGGGTTCAATATTGTATTTTGGTGTAATTTTGCACTGTTTTTTGTGATTTCAGTGGAATTTTTGCAAAGTTTGCAAGGAAACTATATGTAACTTTTGAGGGAGAGTGAACTAGTGTAAAAATATTGTGTTTTGTCTCTTTGATCTTAGTTCTTGCATTGATTTTAAATTTTGAATAATTTGTTCTTATAACGAAATTTAACTCACTGAAATAGAAATTTAATCTGTAAAAATTGAGATTATCTATAGTGTATTGTTTTTTTTTGTTAAATTCTTGTTCATATATTCAAACGTATTGTTTAAGTGATTGGTCCAATGCATTTTTTTGGTGCTTGAGTACTACTAAAAATTCAATACGTCATTTGTCAATTTCAACTAATCATTTTTCTGATGTTCTGATTCACGGGGAAAACTAAAATTCATTGTGACAGGAATTTAACAAATTGAATTTTCATTAGGATTACAAAACAAGAATTATATCTAATTATTTGCGAATTTTAATTGATTGTTTTTCTACTGTTTGACAACTAATATTATAGTAAATTGATTTAATTGAAGAATTCCATTCTTAGAAACTTGTTTCTGCAAAAAATCTTGCATAGTTCAATTCACCTCCCTACCCCGTTCTTAAACTTAACCTAAATTCTTTTGTGTTGACCTAGGTAATGAAGTCCAAATAAGCCTTGTGGAGAACACATTTGTGGGGAACATTTGATGAAACCATGTTTTCTCCAACACAAATAGACGTATATAGTCTTAGACCTTCTCAATTTATCCCTTGAAGGATGTCTCTTCATCACAAGACACCAAAAGAAAAGCTTTCATGTTGATATGTTGCATACCCAATTTGGAAAACTAACAATGGGGCTGAACAAACTTATTGATTCATCAGATGTAGGAAATATGTTTGCTAAGAAATCATTACATGTGTATGAATGTCAATGTGTTATTTTTGAAAGACAAGTTATAACAATTAAAAAAAGTTTAATAAAGTTATGAATAAACAATTCAGCATAGTAAGATATTATTCAACAATCTAATATGTAGAATTTGACATATGAGAGATTGTTGTTAGAATGAGCTTATAAGATGAGCAAATAATACTTTAGTGTTATGAGTTTTTATGTAACAATTCATCACACATGAAAACAATCTTTTGAATTGTTCATATATTTGTTTGAACGATATATTGAAGCTAATGAAGATGGTAGAAAATTTTAAATTCAATGATTTGTAATATATTGTAGAACTTTGACATTTTTATGTTTATTAATTAAGAATGACATTGAATATTTAATTCATATTGTCTTTTTCAATATAGTTTGTTATAATTTTAATTTCATGTGCAATATTCATTTTTTGTTTAATGACCACTTTCATAAATTGTGTTTTTGTTAATTACAATATTTTATATTTAGTTTGTCATAAATGTAGTTTACAGTTTTTAGGTGCTAACTTATGTCTTCCTCATCTTAGAGATTCCATGGAGGGTTTTTATATCTCGAAATACTTTCACTGTAACATATTTTACATCAGTCAATAAATAAAATTACACCCTAAAATATGTAGGAGACTTTGCATCTAACCAAATTGACTATCACAAGGTAATGAACTTTTAATTGTGTTTTGAATCTAAATTAAATTCTCATTAATACATAACATATTATGGATTGAATAAATATGTCTCTCAAAATGATATTCCTATGAAGATCTCATTAATATATTTTACTTGAACTTGATAGTGATTGATTTTGATCACCGGATTGATAATAAGTAAGAAGCTAAGACCAGAGTCAAACCTTGAGATTGGTTGATTGTAGTCAATCTTAAATATCATGATAAAAAACTTTCTATGTCAAATAACTAAGTGGAATATGATTAGAGTATGTCTCTAAATTTAATAATTTGAATAGAATTGCATGATCAAAATGTTAAAAATACACGTAATTTAAGTGTTAAGGAAAACTTATATATTATATGCATATGTTCATATTGTCCATCTCTAGAATTATGCTTAGTTTATGCCAAAAATATTTTTATTAATTGGATCCTAAAAATAATATTGACATAATAAAATTCAACACTTGAGAAAGTACAAGATTAATTGGATGACCTTCTATACTATATTCTTATTATTTGTGTTCGAAAATCATGACTTGAACTTGGTTACATAGACACAAACATCTAATTAGTTTAATGAAAAATTAATAAAAGATTAAAAAATGACACACTTAATAAGATAATCAACAATATTTTCAAGATGAAAATTATGCAAAAAAATATGATGAAGGTGTCACGGGTTAGCATGGCAGTTGATGAGTTTACTCTTATTTTGGCGGTATTTTGAGATTGAAGTAATATTTAAGTATTTTAAACTTAAATATCAAAATAGCATGAATAAACATGATTTTTTCTTTTTGTTTTTTTAATATTTTTTAGTTGGACTATTATAATTTAACTTAAGTTTGCATGTTGGAGGACTGTACTCATTTTTTTTTTTTTCTGAACATTATTCACATTCTTTTTATTATTGTATAATCTTCATCAATTGTTCTCTTTCTATATACAATTACTTTTATGCAGTTAATTGCTAACTTTATATGAATTTAAGTTTATTACTTAATGTAACATACTTATATGAATTTATTAAAAATAAAATTAATTAATTCAAATTTAGATACGCAACTTCTTTTATTGTGTCTTTTCATATTATTTTTACTTCTACTCTGATTTATAAGTGAAATTTATTTTTATTTTACTTTAAATTTTATTTCAACTGTAGTTTTTATTTGTAACATAATGCTATTTTACAAAATTAAAGACTCTCATAAATTTCAAATAGTCGACAATTGTTTTATAAGTGATACCCGATTTGTAACGAAATAAATTTTTAAGTTAAGATAGGTAATAAATATATAAACATTTCTTAATATATTACCGACAACACTTTAATTATTTTGTGAATTATTAAATTAACATATCTTTTTTTATTCTATTCTATCGTATCAATCAAGTCACTGAAAAGTCTTTCTTTAATCACTTTCTATTTTATTTTTACTTCAAATCGTTTCGTTTTACACTTTATTTCTTTTTTTTTTTTTCTTTTCTTCACTTCTCACCTTCTAATCTAAACAAAGTATGAATGTTAAAAGATGAGGACATCTTAAACTTCGAAATTAAATATATCTCAATGTTAAAAGGAGATAATTTATCCTTGGAGAGGAGAGTGAGCTTTAGTTTCATACAAGGTGTTATAAAAGATTATGACACTGTTTTTCTTTGAAAGCACACACAAGAAATTATTTTCTTTTCATTTTTTATTCTCTCTCTCTCTTTTTCGCCAAACGCATTTCAAAGGTGAAATGAAAAAACTAGAAGCCCTTTTCAACACTATTTGTAATCAAATACAAAAAGCATATAATGTAAATAATTCTTTCTTCCATTTCTTTCTTTTCTACACTTATGTCAAATGGGGCCATAGTGGAAGACAACTACACTCTTTACTTAGTAAGGAGACACTGATGGAAAATTCGAAATGGCAATTAGGTAAGTGTATGCATGTGTATGATTATTTTGGAAATGAAAGATGCTCAAATTCCATTTTAATATTTGTTTTCCGTTAAATTCGTGTTGCTTTGCATATAGTGGAAGTTTAACTAATTAAAAATACCATTACATACCATGTTTATCATTAAACCGAGGATTTGTGGTAAAAAGTGATCCAAAAACAATCATGGAGTTAAAGAATTATTGCACCATATTTTCATTCGACTATATTTTCGTAATCGAAATTATTGCACCATATTGAAATATAGTATATGGTATTAGTAATCAAAAATAAAATTTATTACGCAATTAATTGCAATATAATGTCGAAATAAATATTATTTTTGTCTCAGTTTCACATTAATTAGTTTAAGAAAAATCGCTTGTATTTTATTTATGTAATATATTGAATATGATGTATTATTGGTAGATGTAAAACAAGAAACTAAAAGAGAAAAATAATTTTTTTTAGTGATAAAATCAGATATCACATTGAGTCAAAAACAAGGAAATACTCCTTATAGTTTTTTTATTATCGATGGATTACCCACCGACAACTTTCAACTCATTGTTAATACTTTTGGTAAACACAATTCATTCTGTGCTCTACGGTACGGTTATTTTTAATATCATTCACTATTATTGCCATAGCCATGAACAATTTAATCTATAGCCATATTATGCCTCGGTACGATGTAGTTAATTTTTAGCTTAGTTTAGAATAATTTATGCAATAAATAATTATATTTATTTGTTAACTTTTTAGAATATATGATATTTATATAATTTTTAATTATGTATTGATAAAATATTGATTTTGTATAGAAACAAAGTAACTTAGAATATTTTTTGACAAAGTTCATAAACTAATTACTAACTTATTTAACCAGATTATAAACCAGTTGAACTAACATAAAAATAATTAGTAAGCTATTTAAAAGTAGTTTAGTTTACCAATTTTTATTTTATAAGCTAGAAGTTACTTTATTTAACTTATAACTTGTAACTTATTTAATTTTTTCCTATTATTATCTTTTATATTTTAATATATTTTTTACTATTTTTATTCTTTTACCTATTATTATATAATTTAAATTTTATGAAGACAGATAATTAATGTAATCTTTTTAGTATTTATTGAGTATCTTTTTAAATGTTTATATAATTTAATTAAAAATATTTAATATGACAAATTAATATAACTAATGTTCCATTATGTGATGATATACGAAAATTACATACAATTTAAATTGTAGGAAAGAAAATTAAAATAAAACTAGTTTAATTGATAAATAAAAAGTTAATTTCTGAAAATAAATAAAATTAAATTAATTAGTACTTATTAGATAAAAAAAGTTTAAATACAATGAATTATTCAAATAAGAAAGCATGTACAACGTGTAAAAAATAAATAGAAGCATAACAATTTTTATTTCAAAAAAATCTAAAAGTACAATTAGATAATAATATTTTGTTGTATAAAAAACAAAAAAAACATTTATAGAATATATTTTTATCTAGAAAGCAAAAAATTATTTATATATATAATTTATGTATTTTTTGTATATTATTTTATATTCATTAACTAAGTTATTATCTAATAAGCTAGATTTTCGGTTATGATCTTGAGTTAGGAGTTTGTTTATCAGTGAGCAGCTAGCTTATTAGATAGTTTTGCAAAAGAAATTCTTAATGAAAAATTAGTACTCATTTTAAAATTAAAGTTTCTAAGCTTCTTAATTTATATTAAAGTCATAGTGTAACTTAAGTTTTTAAGTATATTTTGCAAAACTCACGTGTCAAGTTCTATGGACGATGAAAATGGCGAAGTGGAACTCTTCACAGAATGGTGAGAACGAGAAAAGTTCCTCGCAATGGTGGAAAGCTCTTTGCACCAAAAATGAGGACATCGTGAAGAGGGGCAATGTGGCATTTCAAGGGTTTTATTTTTGGTGGATGAGAGGTCGTCATGAAAACGGTAACTATCGATTTTTTTTTATTTTTTATTTTTGAAAATGTTTGATTATAAGATTTAAAGTAATATATGTTTTATTCATGATTTTCGCATAAAATAAGCATCTATTAAATAAAATAAAATAAATCGATCATAAAAAAAGTTCAAAGTAAATAAGATTCCTTAAAGAAAAAAATTCGATTAGAGCAACAAAACTAAATAAATATTGTTATAGTAGAACACGTAAAAGTGTCTTACAATCTATAAAATAATAATGAATAATAAAAAGGTAAGGAAAGTTAAACTATCACACATAAACATAAATAAGATTAAGAAGTAAATTAAAATTGTTCCGTAATTTGTCATTTTTAGTTTGGTATTACATACTTTTTATAACAATATGATTTTGTCATCTTTAATTACAAGTAAGAAAACTTATATATAAATATTTTATTTTTAGTAGTTTTACTATATTCTTTTAGAAGAATCTTTTTTTTTTATTTGGTTGATAGTTCACCACTTGTTATCGCTTTCTAAATAAGACAATTATCAAGTAATTCTACGTTTTAAATGTTCCTTGCAAAATCTTTATGTATTTAAATAATCAACTTTTCTTTTACAATTCTTTATTCGAAACTTAACCTTCTCGTTGTACTTTTGTAAATACACTAGTAACATAACCAACTTTTCGAATCTTTTTTAACAAATAACTTCTTTTTTATAAACTACAATTATCTTATACATCATTCTCACATCAACTTATAATTTTTAAATTTTCATTTCGATAAAAATTATATTTGTAACATATAAAAGCTCATTTCCATTTTTTCTACTTTTAACATAAATCAATATATCTTTAATGTATTGACAAAATTATCGATACCTATTCACTACCAAATATATTGACTATATTCATTTTAATTTCTAATAGAAAATTTTCACCGATAATAACCATACAAAATAATGGAAACAACAATTTCTTAAATAGAATCTTGCTTAATGTTGCTATTTTTACTATTGCCTACCTTTATTCTCTTATGTTTCCATGTCAAAATATGCTTCTCATAGTAATAAAACAATAATAAATAAGGTAGTATAACAAGACCATAAGTAAGAAATCTCTACATGAATTAGAACATACAGTTTGATTAATAAAATATTTCATACATATTTATATTTACCTTAAACACCAATGAACATGTAAAAAATTATAAAACTCGAGGCTTTCTGGAAAAAATATATAAATTTGAATATCAAGGACTAAAGCACATTTTATACATTCTGAAAAGTATCTAACCATTGAATTTTAACATAACCCATGAAATCTCTAACCTAACATATGTTAGGATTAACTCTTTTCAAATCAATTGAGTCATGGTGACTCTTGTCAAAACTTCTATTTTTTTTATTTATTTTTTACTAAATACCTGTATTTATAAGATTCAAATTATTATTTTTGATATCCTATAAACACATTTAATAACTCAATACACATTATAATAACTCAATACACATTATACTCATAAGGTTAAATTACCTTCTTAGTAATAACCTCTCACTTAATCACGTTAGTGATTTCATCATACACAAAGTTAAACAATTTATATATTAACATTAAATTAATATATATATATTCAATTCATAATCATGTAAAGTTAAATAAGGAACTAGAAAATCACTTGAGCATTTAAAGTACATTTAAATATAGAGAAATCATATCCTTATATGCAGAGGAATATCACTTGAGCATTATCTCCTTGCTTAAGCAGTATTCTTTTATATTAATTAAAGGAAAATTTCAATTAAAATTGTACTTGTGTGAATCTCCCCATAGTGATATTATGTGATACTTTTTGTTTAAATATCTCTTAAAATAGGAATTATAACTTGGTCAAAATCTATATTTTAGTTAGAATGGGTCTTCATGACTTAACCATACTTGTATTTTATTGAGTCCTTAATTGAGTAGAAATTCATCGCTTGAACAATATTTACTTGTAACTTACATCCTAAATATCATTTAAGTGAGAAACTTTTACTTGAACAAGAATGACAAATATTACTTAGTCAAAACTCAACATTTTAGTAATAATTTCAAGATTTCTAATTCCATTTCCTCCACATACCACTACAAAACTCAAGTATTTTTACAATATCACACATTTGGTTACAAGCTTGAAACAATTATAAGAAATTAATTTCATTCCATCTTGCAAACCAAGCATGATAAAAGACTCCTAATCAATGTCGAAATCCCAGTTTATGGAATATTGCCTTGAAAAACATATACAAACAAATTTTTGGATCTCCTAAATCAATTTCAAGATGCAATCTATCAATCTAGCCTACATTTAAGTAAAAAATAATCTAAACTTTTACAATTCAACATTAATATATCTTAACACATTTATTTATTTTATATCACGTAGATTTTTCTAATTTCCTCAAATACAACGGTTAAAAACTGAAAACCATAATTTAACCCTAGTACATTAAATCAGTTACATGATTTCTCAAAATCAAATAATTGAAAAGTAGCTATTTGTTCCTAGTAAAATTCACATTTAAAAATCTTACTCAACTTCATTATTGAATTTATCATTTAAAACTCAAATTTTATGTTAGGAAAACTAGATTCCGTTAAGTTTTTCCTTATGTCCTAATAAGGAAAATAGAAGTTGAGGAATACAAAGAAGTTAGGACATTGACAATGTATATTTTAACCATACATTGACATCCATTTTAACCCTTATATTAAGCATAATTTGGGTTGTAATGAGAAGTTTTAATCATGTTTAGGAATTATTAAACTTACTCAATTTAAAAGATCTTTTACTATTTTCAAAACTTTTCTTAACTTTACCTTGTTGCACTATTAAGACCATACTTTTTCAAAACTTGGGATTGTTTTTCTACCCTTGAAGGAATACCTACAAATTTTTCTTTCATAGGTCAAGTCTAATTTGATCAATTTTAAGGTTAAATATAATGGTACTTGTGCACTCTAAAGGGGAGTTGAATGGAGTATCAAGTCTTTTTTAAGATGGAGACTAGATAGGCTATCAAATAAAGTTTACTGAGAGATTTTATTTTGGTCCATCCATAACTCTTGTACTATGCTTAATTCTCCTTTAAAAGTTTTAAAGGATTACACTACTCAACAACTTAATTAGAAAATGTACAAACCACTCTTAGTTACAATGAGTATACAAATCACTCTTTGTTACCCTTCTTAATCTCTATTTGATTACCCTTCTTCATATACAAGCCTAAATGTATGTCCAACTGTTAGGATGAAGTTATGTTGAATCAACATTCAGAGACTTGAGCATCCCCACGGCAAAGTGTCCAAGGGAAGCCGGACATTAACGTCCTTTATCAAACAATAATAAAAGAGGAAAAGAATCAATAGATGAACTACCTCGACCGTGGAAAACTAAATCGGTTGAGGAACACCTACGAAGAGAAAAATCATCATCAACAACAGAATAATCCAATATCTGACGAGAACCTTAAAAGAATACGAAGTCCTATATTTAGAGGTGGCAATGCCAATCCAAGTATCTACCCAGTCATAGGACTGAGTGGCGAGAGGTGCCTTCTTGGCACCACAAGCCTCATCACTACCAGCTTCTAGAGATGACTCGACACTATCGACATTCTTACTCATGCCATTCGATTGGTGACTGACACTAGTAGAAGCAATGCTAAGAGACCCCTGGATGGGGGCAATAATGTTTGTCCCCCTCCCAGTAGTACCCGCCTAGGTGACCCTACTGAACCACCTAAGGATCTCGACGAAATATGTATAAGAATAAAAGGAATACATTATTTATCTCACAAGATGAAAGCATGGGAGCTCGATTCGGTAATAACATAGGCCGAAATAGAGTGAAGATGATGGTGACAGAAATGGCCTACTGTGCCCCCTATTTATAGGAGAAATGGGGACCAAGGAAACGTTCCCAATTTGTCACAATCGAACGGTCCTCGTCACACGACACATTACATCCTTGATCAGCATCAGTTTCGAGAATCAACTTTTAAGGTCCTTCGAAACACTTTGTGATCCTCAGGCCTGGAGGCACTATGCCAGACAGATGGCAAGACTTCATGGTATAACAAAATTAGACAACTCAACATCAAAGAAAACCATATTTTTCTTTCGTCACAAGTAGTGTAAAAACAGTAAAAGCCTGACCCATATTGGCACATGACCAAAATAGAGTCTTCTCGAGACAGTCGTCTCTTCGAGACTGTGGGGCCAATGTCTTGGTCGAATACTTAAGATGTTGAACACCACATGCTCTCGACATCTCGATCTCCGTGGCTTTGTGACATGCTATCGTTAATCCTTAGGCTGACCAAGAGCAGGCAAAAGGTGATGATTAAGACAGAAAATCTTGATTAAGGACGTATTTGGGTCGATTTAAGCCTAAACAACTGCCTATTAAGAAGCCTATTGTAAGGCCTACAATAGTGAGGACCAAAAGAGTAATGGGTAACATAACTTTCCTCTTTAGATACTAAATATCTAATTCAATTGAACCCTTACTTGAGCCCAGAGTACTTTTGCAGGTTCCATGAAAAAAACTTGAGAAGCTAAAGACTAAGGAGATAAAAGTCGACGACTACAGTGATATAGAGAAGATGAGAAGGCTAAGAAGAGTGTAAAGACTGAGGACTAACCTTGGGACAATCCAACCTTGTAAGATTAGTTAGGTAAAATAGATTAATGTCAAACATTATTGTGCAAGTAGTATGTTTAGCTTTGCCAAATTATTCTCTCTTTGCACTAAACAGTTCAATCACTGTCACAACTTGGTGAAATATGCGTGTTTCAAATTTCAGCTATTGAACAACTCGTGTATGACGAAATATTTCAATGAACCATGACTTCATTTCTTCAAATAATTTCTTTTGCACATACAGTTTTGAATCAGTTTTGCCAACAAAAAACACACTAACAAATTCAACTAATTGTGAATTTTAATTCAATTGAGCAATTCACTTTGTACCAATGAAAAGGCTTGGAATGATTCAACTTATGCTTATGATTAGTATAAACATCGTAACAACCAAAAGCCACATAACAAAAATGCGTGCATTCACACTAAATAAACTACACGAAGTGCACCTTCAAGTTTCTTCAATTACTTCATCTATATGCTTTACCAACTATTTTATGAAAAGTCATGAATAATGAAACACTACTCTCACTCATATAAGGAATTAACACCACTTTTAATTCAAAACCTTTAAAAGTTTAAGTGTATAGATGTTATATTTAAGATGAGTATGTAATAAGCACAATATAATAAGAGTGATAAAGATTATGAAGAAAAACTCAAAAGTTTATACTAGTTCACCTTCTAAAGAAGACTACGTTCAGTTAATCAATCACCATAATTATTTAATAATTTCAAGTTTTTGCATGCACCCTACAAGAAATACAACACTGTACACTAGAGCTATAACATTACAAGATCTTTACACAACCTTGCGTAACCCTGTTACAAGTAAAACTTGACCACCTTAATCAATAACATTACAAGCAACAAAGAAAAATAATCTAGAACCAAATCACCTAAACAAACTGACCTAAAAATGATCTTTCTAAAAATGCAGACAAAGTGATACGAAAAGAGTGAGTTGCAATAGGAATATATTTTCATAATAAAAGTTATATCTTCTTTCCAATTGTTGGTTTTTTTAAAAATATAAACATTTATTTTGCTAAACTGAGATTTTTAATTGAATAAAAATATCTTTTAGTCAACTAAATTTATTAAAACCTCAATTTAATTAGTTAAAATAACTTAAAATATGCCTTTTTAGTGGTTTTAATCAATTTATTAACATTTCAAAATAAGGAGATATGAGTTTTTAACAAGGACTAATTTTTTAGTCAAAATTAACTAAATGTTCTTTCTTGCTATTCTAACCAGAACCAGACTAAGAACATTTTAATTGATTAAAATAAATTTTCATCAACTAAAATTACTTAGCTTTTATTAAAACTTTAATAACACTTTGAAAACAATTTTAAGGAACAAAACATCAAGATCAAATATGATAAACTCACTCAAAACTAACCTAAACTTCAAAATTGCAACTTGATAAGACTTAAATCACAAGATTGACAAGTTGAAACAAACTCCATCAAATGCAAATGGTTTGAGACGTCAAATCTTCTTATTCAATTCTATCACTTACCAACATGCACAAGTCTTACAAGAGTAAAAAATACATGAAATGTCTTATTAAAGCAATTGTCTTTAAAGAAATGTTAGACAAATAAAAAGCACTAGAAGTTATTGAAGTATATATGCATCTAGTAAAAGTACATACATTTTATGCTAAATGTTAAAAGCAAAGAATAGATGAGTTTGTTAAAAGTTCGAAGCAATAGACAATATCTCAAGTTAAGAAGAATGGGCGAAGATAAAAGAAGTATCATGTCCTAGACACATCTTTATGATGTCAGATTGTCTAGTTTCTACAAGTTGACTAAGAATTCCTTCCAGGGAAGATTTAGTCACAAAGTATCATTCATGGTTGTACATATGCTCAACTCAATATTTTTAATAATACAAAGACATGTCAAAGATAAAGAGTGTGGTTTACACATCTCATTGTACTAAATAACAAAGGATGTCAACATAAAGTCATGAACGTCTAAAAATAATTTGACAAACAATGCTCTAAAGCACACAACATGCAACGATCCTTTCTAGATGTTTATATTAGTAAACACTCCCATGCATAAAAAGTTGTGGTCCAAGATACCATAAACAAGACTCACATGAATGAGAATAATCTTAAAAAGCAATTAAATGCTTAAGTTGTGAGTCATCCTCTAAACGACTTAGAAAGAAACACTACAAGAAAAGTGACGTATACCGATGGATAAATACCGACAGATCAAATTTTCTCTGTAATATTAAAATTACCGACGAAACTATTGATGGAAAAGACAGTCGGTAAAAGCGGCTTTATTTATTGATGGAAAATAAATAAATCCGTCAGTAAATTCCGTCGATAAATTATTTTTTAATTTTTATCGAAAAATCTGTCGGTAAATTATTTTTTAATATTCGTCGGTAAATCTATCGGAAAAATCTGAAGGTAAAGTATTTTCTAATTTTTGTCGATAAACCCGTTGGTAGATTCTGTCGGTAAATTATTTTTAAATTTTAATCGGTAGATCTGTTAGTAATTAATTTCGTATATATCCAGCGGTTGAGTTTCAGGGTTTGTAGTTGGTGAACGATTTGGAACGATGGAAGAGCAGCAGTTTGCATCTTCATTTCGTTGCTTTGAAGCATCGAGGCTTTGAAGTGCCGAGGCTCTGAAGTGCGTTTCCATCTTCATTCCGTTGCATTGCCGATTTATTTTCATTATATTGCATTTCAATTTCAATTTTGCACAATTTTGTAAATTTTGAGGATTGTGAGTAATTTTGATAGAACTCTTAATTGTGCGTGCAGGTGGAAGGGGATTGGAGGTTAAAGAGTATAGTTTGTGGATTAGAAGAGATTATGTGATATATCTTCGATTTCTCTGGTCGTACCTCTGGTTGTTTCTCTTCCTACTACAAAACTTCTTCTTGAAAAGGTATTGTTCTTGGTGTATGTTTGGTTTTATGTTGGATTATCTAAAATTACATTGAACTATTCATTTTGTGTTTAGTAAATTTTCTTATGTTCGGTTTCATGATGAGGAATTTACTTTGGTTAGGTCCATAATTTTTTTTTGAATTGAAGCTTTAGATGGTTTTATGGTGAATTTGAAGTAAACTTTAGATGATTGCTTAATTTTATGGTTTTATGGTCCAAAATTGATTCCGCAAGTTAAACTCACTTTTTTCCTCAAATAAATACATTGCTATAAATATTGTAAATTAAGTGTAATATGATATTGTAAATAGTTGGTGTGAGTTAACAACAAGACAGTCAAAGAAGACATCTTTGCTTAATAAGTGGTTAGTTTGTAATCAATGTTTAGGAAAAACAAAGATTTGATTGTAATTTTGTGAATCACGCGACTTCCATTGGGGGTAGAATACAATATTTCTACGTTGCGAAGTACTATTAAATAATAGTTGTATGTGGTGAAGGTGGTGTGTGAAAGTAAATTCAGGCATTGATAGAACTTCACCTTTCTAGGTTATCCAAAGGGTTGGTTGTAAAAGGCAACTAGCTTATCTATTTGAGTTGGACATAGTGGTTAGGTTGGGGGAGGAGAAATGCAAGAGACTTTGAAACAAGATATATCAGTTCCTCTTGCATATAAGCTAGTCCATACTTTTCATATTTTATTTACTCATTTGGCAAATGTATGCACTTATCAAACAATTTGTTCCCATTGAAATTGAAAAGATTTAGTTTATTTTTGTTGAGATCATAGACTGTACATCTGAATTGTCCACATGCATGATGCATGCAGTATCTTCTATTGGATATGTTTTAGCACTTTGACATACACCACAAAACCTTTCATTCACCAAAATATTACTATAAATAATATTTCTCGACTTAAGAAACTTACTCGATAGATGACTAAAGGAAGCTCATTTCCTGTACATGAGAGATAATATGTTAAAATCAAGGAAACTATGAAGTTGTTATATCTATGGTAATTAATTTATGAACCTGAAAACTATATTTTGACCAAGTACATAATATCATATACTTAATCACTAACATTGTTCTCGTTTAAAGAATGATAATACCTCCATTCCAAATTTGTTTCAGCTTTTTGTTATGTGGGAATTAGGATGATGCAAGTTTAGAAAATCATTTCTGATGTATTACATTATCTGACCTCATAATATCCTTTTTTTTTATGACTTTGAAAGTACTTATTACATGATTAATAACCTTAAGATACATGTCATCTTTCTACTATGGTCGCTTTCTTCCTTTGGTTTAGATAACAAATAGGTTTTTGTTTGGTAGAACCATGATACCTTGATGTGGATATAGATCACTCATTTGGATTGTGAAAGAAGGTTGATTAAGATCAAAACTAATTTACGAGTATGTTTGTCTGGCTGTTTCTTAATTTGATTTTAAATAAAATGCTAAATAAATTTTAGTTTCTAAGGTTAATTTTTATTTTAAGTATATAAAAAATTTTATATAATCATATATATAAGTTTGTGGGGATAATATAATACTCACTTTTTTGTGCTAAATGTGGGGCAATATTTCATTGCATTTCAAATTTAGGAGATTTGTTATTAGATATGAATATTATATTGAGAGAAAAAAATGTTTTGAGGTACCTACCCAACTCTGGAAACCTTAGTTCAGCTAAATATGACTTTTTTTTATAATTGCCCTAAAAAAGATTGTGATCAAAATGGATTTACTCATATAGGACTTCTAAATTTGCTATCTAGCCAGTAATTACATAAGAACAATGACAATGTTTCAATAAAATGCATATTCTGTTGGTGATATGAAAAAGGAATAACGAATTTGATATAAGGTTGAAAACTAGGTTAAAAACCATTATGCAGACTTTCTGTTACGCTGAATCAGTTTAAGTTGAAGAAAGATAAACTATTCTACCAGAGAGAGTTGAGAATAGAAAATTTGAGTTAAAAAAGATGTAAAACATATATTAAGTTATCAATCAGCTACTTGACAAAAAAAAAATATTGGATTTTGACACATTAGTAGACTTTTTATACACAAAGTTCCCTTATGGTAATTTTCTTTTCAGTTATGTCATAATGCTTGTGGCTTTTAATGTACGTTTCCCTTTCACGCTCTATGTTAATTTTGAAAAAAGGATGGATCTCAGAGTCTGTTGTATATAAACAACACAAGTATATATAACTTTTTATTCACCATGCCTAGGACTTTAACTTAGTAGACTCAAAATGCACATTTTTAGTTTATTTTAGATAGAGAATGTGTGTGTTTGTTTTACTACCAATATCACCATTGCTTTCAAATTCAATACTTTGCTTTGTACTCATAACGAGGTTTTGTTTTGCACAGGTTATAGTGTTAAATTTGAGGGCTTAATTGGCTTTTTTCTGGAACATGTCTTCTGGAGAACCACCCCGACCCCCACCCCATGGTGATTACCAGGACAAATGCATAACACATACCAAGAAGAGAAAATATTTGCTTAGAGTGAGTCCTGAGCATCTTTCTGGGACACCGACCACTCCTACCATTGTTGTGAGACCCACACAGTCCACTGCTATGGGACCCACACAGTCCACTGCTGTGGGACCTACATAGTCCATTGCTGCTACTATTTCAGCAACACGTACACTTGTCTCAAGCTCAGGAGGTACACCCACTCCTACATCTACTATTAACAAAGATGCACCATCAACCTTTGCTGACAATTTACATACACCAACCCAACAACCAAATAATGATGTTGCATATGACATTGATCTCCATAATCGACCGTTCATTGAACCTTACGGTCGAGGGTAATATTTTATTTTCATTAAGTAAATTATTTATGTAACCTGTTTCATTGTTTGAAATGTTTGCAAAAATTGTCTTTGTCATTAGGTTTTTGCGATCTACAGTTGCTTCATAGGCTATCACAAAGTGTATTAAGCAATAATTTTTGGAGCCTTGGTCTACATGGGGAGTAATACTAGATTCTGAAAAGGAGCACTTTTGGAACCGTTTTAAGGTTCAATATTTAGTCATTGAGTTGTATTACACATTTACTCACTTTATATTTCTTATCTCAATTTCATTTCTTAACTTTTATAGTCCAGAGTTCAGTGGATGCCACAACATGAAAGTGAAATTAAGAGAAATTTTCACAATAAAGCATCTCATAGACTCTCCGAGATGTTTAGAGAAGCTAGAAATGTAGGGCAAAGGCCACAATGGATTGGAGAAAATGTGTGGAGCAGCCTGCAAGCACATTAGAATTCTCCATTATATCATAACAAATGTGCTACAACCCCAAAAAATAGAGCATTTGAAAAGGGTGAAAGCCTACACATAGGTGGCTCCATCACCACACATGAACATGTCGTTCGATTGGTATATAAACTCTATCTATCTATCTTATTTATCTAAGTTTAAAAGTTTTATATATGTAAATTAAGTTTGCAAAAATGTATTAAAGGCAAAAGAACTTGGACGGTCTATGTTTGTTGATGAGGTCTTCCACCGAACGCATAGCAGAAAGGGTACTAAGGAGTTTGTAGATGAAAGATCCAAGAAGACACTTGTAAGCTGAATTGTCAAAATTTCTTTAAACACTTCCGATAGTATGGGTTGATTTACTAATTATGTAATCTTCTGATAACAGGAAGACTTTGAGACTAGACTTTCACAGGCTAGATTAGAGGTTGGATCATGTCCAGATGAATTAGGGGAGGTTAATGCTGTTGATCAAGCAGACGATGACATTCTTAGGACTCGATGTTGGGTTGATGCGGTAGGAGGGAAAAGTAAGGGAAGATTGGATGGTACTGGACAGGTTGGTGCAACTTACTCAAGTGGAACTGAAAGTCTGAAGCACCAGCCATTAGCCTCCACCAACAATCCTGAGGACATGAACCTCACTAAGAAACAACTCTCACAAAGTCTTGAAACAAATGACAAATTGAGTATCAAGATTAAAGCCTTAAAAACAATTGTTAAGAGGTTCTTTCCTCCTGAAGCCCATGCATTAATAACTGTAGACCAAGAACGTCCACCATTACCACCACAAGACGAGCATCCAGAAAAGAATGATCAGTAGCAAAATCTTGACCACGAGCAAAATCCTAATCACGGTCATTCTTTTGATTATAGACGAGGCTATTAGTTTTAGTTATAAAAAAATGTAACTTTAACGAACCATGTACATTTCTTTAGTTTACCTGCACTTGGTTAATAAATTTGATTTTGGACAGCAATATCTTTATGATTTTGATTTAAATTGTATTGTTCGAATTTTGTTATTGGATACTATAATTATGGAAGTAGGTGATTAAGTAACTCATCAGAAGGTGATACAAAAGAACATGCATTGATTGGAAAAAATACCGACGAAAATCATCCGTCAGTAAAAGTCCATCATAGACTTTTACCGATGGATTTTTTCGACGGATGACGACCGTCAAACTTATCGGCAGATTGTTTCAACAGATAGCGGGCGTCCAAATTTACCAACGGATTTTTTTGACGGATAACAGATATCTAATTTTACTGACAGATGTTTCGACGGATAATATCCGTCAGTATTTACCAACAAATTTTGTGATGGATGTCGTTCGTCGGAATTTACTGATAGATTTTTCGACGGATGACGTCCGTCGATATTTACCGACGACAAGTCATACTCCGTCGGTCAATTTTTTGACAATTGAATAACTGACGGCTACGTGTCCGTCAAAAATTCGTCGATAGTATGTTATTACTGACGGACAAATGACATTACCGACGGATTGTGGCCTTCAATTATTCTTTTCTTTTGTAGTGAAAGAGATTTTAATTGTAAATCCTTCATTGTTTTGAATTTATCTCTAAAAACAAAGAGCCTTTAGTTTCGCATCCACATGTTTGAGTGCGAATCTTATGAATAAATAACTTTATTTATGAATAGCATGAAGAGGTTATGTACTTTGTATGGTAACACCTAGTGAACTTATGATTAAACTTAAGAGGGTTTTTAGTGGATATCCCAAAGAGCATTTATGTTCTTTGTGTAGAAAGACTTTGTGTACTTAACTTAAAGAGACGTTGTGAACTCAAATAATCATGAGTGACTTTATGTAGTCGTTGTCTACCAAAATCGAAAGTAACAATTTATTTTATTTTATTTTATTAGTGCAACCATTTGTCGTTGGCATTGGAAAATTGAACAAAACCTAGTTTAGGGTAAACCAAAACTAAAATTGAATTATTTTTTATTTTTTCTATTTCTAGTTATATTACTTATTAGTTATCCCTTTAAAAAGCTTGTAATGTGTTTTAAAAAACTATCAGATGACTCTCACCTAGTGGCTTATTTGCTAAAGGTTTTTCAAAAAGTGGTTTTAATAACTTTATTCAAGTCTCCTCTCCAATTTTATGGAGTTAACATATTCTTTACTAACAAATTTAACCTCTTGGGATTGGTTTTCGCAATATGTGAAGAGTAAATCCTAAGCACAAATGGAAAATAAAGGCCTAAATATAAAAAAAAACCCCCTTTATCTAAAGGATAGAATTAGGAATTCTAGAAGTAGAGAATGATAACATTTATGGAGTCATAACATATAAATATAACAATGGACGTTACATAGTATGGCAATTATATTCTAGTAGATGATAAAGATAAATAAATACCAAAGAAGATCTCATAGATAAAAAAGGAAAAAATAGATATACCTATTAAACTCAAGAGTATGAAATTTCCTGAAAGTTAAACAACAACCAAGAAAATGATGGGGCCAATGAGAAAGAAAAAGTAATATTTCTATGTCTTAGATAAGTCCCATTAGAAATAGAGAAGGTGAGAAGATTATAGATGAACAAAGCTCTCCTTAAAGGAAAGTTCACAAAGAAAGAAAGCCTCTTTAATAACATGGAAAGATGCATGTGGTTTAGAACCTGAATAAGATGACCTTTGTCTTATGGGGAAAACATCATATGAATACTTATCAAATGAGTTAGATGAGGAGGTAAATTTCTTAAGCTTACATTCTATTATTGAAACCTATCATGTATTTGTTTCCAACTCATCTCTTATTTTTAAATCAAAAATAAAAATAAAAAAGTGATTAAGCTTTTTTGTCAAAAAATTTTAGAAGTTACAAATCGAGTCTTCTAACTGCTATTTAAAGAAAATAGTTTAGATGCAAGCACAATTGAATAATGAACTTGAATTCTTAACAAAGATTTCACTGTCTCAGTTAAGATTTTCAAAAGAAAGAAAATGAAAATATCTTTTTTATTTTCAAAATAAAGTCTTTTGTAAAAAATTTTCAAAGTAAACACTCTCGAAAAGTAGAAAATCTAATATTTAAAAATCATATATGCACAAATTATTATTTTTTTTAATGAAGAAGGTGACAAGAGATTATTTTCTAAATGAGATATGTAATACCCTAGAAAATAGGTATAGAATAAAGACTAACCTAGAATTTAGTTTTAGAGATAAATAAGATAACATCTACTTTTTTTTAACAGAAAAGTTGTTTAAGTGAATAAAAGTTAGTTATTTTTACTTTTTATTTTTATAACAACCACCAACTCTCTCTCTTAGAAGATATTCTCTCTCAGAAGATATTCTATCTCTCTAAGAAGATATTACGTTTATAAAAACTACCAAATCTCTCTCTATCTCTCTCTTTCTTTAAGAAGATATACAGTTTCATTCTTATGAAAACCACTATCTCTGAAACAATTTCTCTTTAAAGTTTTCTACCTTCTCTTTAGATTTGTGATCACATAGGTTATCAGATTGACAATCAGAGGACATCTTTAGATTCCTAGCGTTGAGTAGATCAAGAGTGTCCAATCAGATTCTTAAACAGAGTAAGGTTGCCTGTGATTTTAGGGTTTTTGAGTATCTATACTCTATAGAGGTAAGGAAAGCTAGTTTGATTATTTTTCATAAATATTGTAATTATTTGTTTATTAATGAATTGGATGAATGTTTATGTATTGTATTATGTAGTATCAATGTTTGTGAATGATGTGGTGTGTGATCGATACATAGTATCTCCAGGAAAGGAGATACCCGTGTTGAGATTATTAGGATGTGCATTGTTTGGGGATTCTAAGGAGGTATCCTGACTCTATTGGTACATTGGATTCACATGGATGAAGATTACCAGTTAGTGGAGAGTCGAAGGAGGTTCATATGGTCCTGTCCGAGGTTTGAAATATGAGCCCGATAGGAATAGGACATATGGATTAACCCTGTACATATGGGATTCGAGGTTTGAAATATGAGTCCAATCAGAATAGACTATTCCGAGGTTTGAAATATGAGCCCGATCGGAATAGTTGGGTGGTATATGATAGGTGCACACCTCTGAGTCTAACTCAATGCACGAGTGTCATCCCGAAGTAGAGTCTAGTGTCTTTTGTTTGCGAGTCAGTGTATGTATGATGTGAGATGAATTGTGAAAGATTGAATTGTTGTTATCTTGTTGAGATAGAAATCTAATTTATGAAAATATATATTTTTTAAAACTCTCTAGCTTACCCTTATTTTTGTGTGTTGTTTGTTTTGTTTTTAAAACTGCGATGATCGTGTATATTACACGTGAGCAGAGGATTTGACAGGTGGTGTGAATCTCAAGTGAATTGTTGGAGAAACTTTATTTTATTTTATTTGTAATTTTACGAAGATATTTTTACTAAATATTATTTGAAGAAGTATATTTTGAAATATATGGTGAATGTATGAATTTTATATTCAAGTTTATTATATAATTTTTATGCAATAAAGTTCTTATTATATGAAAAATATAGATGTTACAAGATAATTCTTATTTTTTAATGAAGGTGACAAGAGATTGAAACTCCAAATTTTTCTAAAAAAACCTTTTGACAAAAGATGATTAGGATATGAGAAAAATAAAAACACTTGTGATTCATATATCTTAAAATCAATCTGTTTATAGGCTCTCGGAAGCTAATAAAAGGATTCCAAGCTCATATAGATGCCTAAGAACAAGATTATTCGAGATATTAACTCAACCAAAATTATACCTAAGATTTCTCAAAGAATGGACACTTACCAAGCATGATGGAAAGAGTTAAGCAAACATTAGAAAGATAGGTAAACATATGTCCCTGTTAACCTTTCTGCCCTACTTATCACTAAAATATGATAAGGAAAATTGTTATTCAAATCTTCAAGATGAATTACTACATATGTAATAATTAATAACACAAAAAAATGTTATTAAATAAAATAAAATATTACTAATATTATTTAGTAATATTTTATAAAATGTTAGATATACTTTATATTATTAAAATTTTTTAATAATATTTTTAAACATTAATAAAAATATCTATAAAAATGTAACTAAATAATTTTGGTAACATTTATTTAATAAAATGATAAAATTTTAAAAATATTAATAAATTATTTTAATAACATTTTTTTAATAAAAAGATAAAATTTTAAAAAAAATGTTATTAAATTCTTTTACTAATATATTTCTTAATAAAAAAATAACAATATAAAAATGTTACTAAAAATCATTAGTAACTTTTTTTAATAAAGAGACAACATTTTAAAATTATTTAGTAATATTTTTTAATAAAGTGTAATATTATAAAAATGTCACTAATATGAATATTTTATAACATTTGACAAATGTTACTAAATCATTAATTTTTTTAATTAGATAAATGTGTATTATTAGAAAGAAATTTCATTTTGAGAGAAAAATTAAAGAGAATATTAGAGGAAATTATTTATTAATAACAAAATTATCTTAATCAAAAGTAATAATATTATTTTGAACAATAGTAAAAAAATGTAAAAATATCATTGTAACATCTTTTTTTTATTTATACATATTTTTATTACATTATTTTTGTACAATTTTTCTTTTAGATGATAGAATAGTAAAAACACACATGTTTAAACACACTACAAGAATTTGTAATGATGATGGACGTAACGTACCTAGCAGTAACTGCTACAATAACAGATAAAACAAGATTTTCGTCTTGTTCGACATCATTTTCATCATCACTTGCAGTTGATACCTCCAAACCAACCATTGCAGCTATTGCAAGTGAAAGATCCTCTTCCCTTATAATGTGCAAAACATGCTTCATAATATTTCTCACGGCTAGCTCTACAACCACATACAACACATATCATGGAAGACACACACAGCCAGGCAGCCTAAGTATAATTGCTAGTTAGAAAGCATCATGCGAGCTTCATCATGCAAGCTTTGCTTCTTTCTTCCATACGCCTGATGCCAAGACCCCCTTCTTCCAGTGGGCAGAAAACTTCATCCCCAGCTACCAACTCTTTTCCGGATCGCCAGACAACGCATATACATGATGAAAATTTCCCTGAAATGGAAACAAAAGCATCCAAAATATTAGTAAGAAATAAATGACCGATTTTCCAAGTTGGATCCTTCAACAAGCCGGAGATAAATTAATCTCCATAATTACCAAATCACAATAAACTTCTGCATGTGACTGATAGAGGCACAAATATATTTCCTTGAATTTAAGGACAAGGACACCTCTGACTAAATATAAAACAAATTTGATTCTTCACCACCTTCTGCCATTCATAATGTTGGTATTTAAATCAATTACAATGACAGCCATTGGCTCTCTACCATGGTGAAAAGGTATCTAAAACATGTAAAAACCTAAGTCAAAAATATCTTTCTGAATCATGTTTTTGAAAAAAAAAATTAAAATTAGAAATTGTGTAACTTGACAAATCTGAAGACTTACACTTCTTGTGTGTTTCTTGTGAAATTTCTTGTCCTTCAATTTACTCAAGTTAGTCCAATCAAAATGAATTTTGGATTTACATTCTCTTTTTCCAATTTATTTCCCTTTAACAACACTCGCTTCTCCACTTATGTTAGATGGAGTTCATTAATAAACAATTAAAAAAACAATACAAAACAAAGGAAACAAATTATCTACATAGAATGAACAAAAAGGCAAAGAATTCTTATGAATGAAAACTATAATGTCATAATAAATTATATCAATAACCTTTCATTTAATGTATTGACATGGATTTTTCCTTTGAGTTTGGTTGCTATATTGAAATAAAGTTCTTTTCCTGATTCAAATGTTGTAAATAAGAGACTTAACTAATATTAAATTACTTAAAAATGAAAAAAAAAATTACTTCATTAGTCATGGACTTCCACGATTTAACATCCTTTTTCATTAACCTAGTTTTAAAAAGAAATGTTAATTAATAAATGGCTTGAAATAATTAAAATTTATCAATTTATTGAATTTCACTTACTCTTTCAAAATTCTATGAATCAACATTTATTTCTTTATAATTGTTTTCAAATTGTTGCCTGTAATAATGATCATTATAGCTAATTAACCAAAAGAACAAAATTTAAAACATACTTTAAAGAACAAGGATTTACAAGAACAATTCAAAGGCATTGGATGGATATTTGTGGTCTTCTGATTTCCTAGATAAAAAAAAGTAAATATGTACTAAAATAAGATTAACGAAATTAGTTACTGAATAATATAAAAATGGAAGATACATGAATTCACCTCTTAGTTAACTCAGTGTTAGTTTGCTCCTCTTTTTCCTTCTTGTTCATGGAGGTGCTCTGACTTTGTTTCTACATCAAAGTAAAAAAAAAAAGCATATAATGTGTTATATCTAATTCAATAATAAATTTAATGTAATATTATATAATATACCTTAACAATAATTTTTTCTTTTACATCTTGGATGATTTCCAAGCCTGGAACCATTACTTATGAAAAACCTCTTTGCAATTGAGTAAAAGCAAACTTGAAGTTGTTTAAAAATTCAACTTTCATGGCTTCACTTGCTCTTTTAGCTTGACTTCCATTTCCTCTTACATTCTCTCTTTAATGCTTTGAAGTTAAAATTGAGTATTTCTATGAACTTCATCAATTAATTTATGTATTTTAGCTTGACATTTAGATCCCTATAAGTTTGAAGGTACACCCCATTTTCTATATGTTCGCACATAGTCATGTCTATCTTTTCCAAAGACTTGGGAAAATATATCATCTGGAGTTGAGCTTTTATCTAATTCTTCTGAATGAGAACCAATTACATCCTCAAGCTCTGACTCAAAATGAATTAAAATGACAAGAGAATGATTATAAAAATATTACAAAACAAAATTATTATAAAAAAAAGAGATAAGAATTTAGATTATCATAAAATAATTTCTTTGGTTTCCTCATTCTTAGGCTTGTAGTTCATTCCCTATCATGTAAAAGAAGAAAGAAAAAAAGATCAGTTTAAGACAAATAAAACCACTAATACAGTTGGTTATGCAATTGGTCTAACCTTTTCATAGCAAAGGTTTTAGTTCCTTTTGTATGTATAGTAGTAAATTTTCTTGTACTTATCTTGTTCTTCTCATTATGAACCTTTATAATATAAACATGAAAAGAGTAAAGATAAAAACTAACCAAAGTATAATCACAAATAATCATATAATAAAATCTAGATAATCAAGTGACCTCAGCTATGTCAGATTTCCAAAATTTAACAAAACTTTTTCACTGCTCAAGAGGAACAGTGTAATCATGACATATTTGGAAAAAAATGTTTTGCCTTCAATCGACAAAAGAGGAATCAACCAACATCATTGTATAACATGCTTTTAAATTTAGACAAATTTCACCCACATACAAAGTAAATAAACAAGCCTTAAATTAAGCAAAGAAATAAAATCAAGCTAAGTTGCATGTAGAAGAAACTATGGTAGAAAGAACCACCTATACAAAGGAATTGAGACATTGAGAGACTTTGAGAAAGTAAGAGCTCTAACAGTCATAGGGACCATGCCACCCACTAGCTTCTCTGTTTGGCCACCAACATAAAGGAAAACATTTATTACTTCACCATCACGTTTTGCAATTTTAATCAATTAACTCAAGATAATTCCAACAGTGAAAAATTGGATTAAGATTACCAATGCACTATGCAACAATAAAAAATGATTTGGGTGTAGTGCTCAATATGACAAACTATTGAAGCACCAATATCACTTTATCTGCCTCCAAATAGTCAAGTGGCTTAATATGGCTTTCACTTGTGTACTATTCTTTCTTTAAATAGTAACCTATGCTTTACATATTGAATCATGCAAGCAGCAAATAGAGGACACTTACCAGAAGCTTTACATAAACAAGAATATAAGGTGTGCCAGTAAAATCATTTTCGTGTACCCCAGAATAATATGTTGCATAAGCTGTATCAATAAATTACACTATCAGCTTGTCTTAGATCACATTTTCTCATATATAAGGCTCAATAGAATGGTTATGCATATGTTAAGAGCATATACATACAGAGACTAATTTAGTTTCAAGGAACCAAAACAAAGTCATTGAGGAAGTGAAATTTCAAAATTAGTATCAGTTGTAATGTTTATTTTCTATATTGTTTTATATTCGTATTTGTCATTGTCAATTTTTTGCTTATAAAGATTTATAGTGAATTTTACTTAATCAGATTGTCCCCATGGTTGTGAGCTTCACACACCATTATATCAAGCAAAAATACTTCCATATCAAGAGCAAATTCTAAATGTAAGTTTATCTCCATGATTCCTTTCATTTCTGCAGATGGCAAACTGTAACTTAATAAATCATTTGGCAACTTATTCCTAAAGGAGTAAAAGTGTTGCAAATCGGTAAAATTTTGATTAAAAGAAATAGGACAAATTAATGATGCAATACTTTATCAAGAATAACAGCAAGCTTATGATTTCAAATACTGCTCCACAACCATCTTAAATTAAATTTAGACCCATCAATCGGGTTAAAAACATATCAAATAAATATTATGCAAGTGGAGTGTAAATTTGGCCCATAAAAAAAGTTAGGTAGAAGAATGCCAAATTTAAAATCATCAATCAATGGTATATCAAGAAAACTCAATAGTATAGATGTAGAATCACATTATAAATTCTACCCATTATATTTAGTTAATTGTTCACATTTCAAATAATTTCAACATCAAAAAACAAGAAGGGCAATTAAAACCATACCTAGTGCATATTGAAATCAATGTCAAATATGATATAAATCCACTAGAATTAGCCACCAAAATCACTTGATCAGCCACCAAGCAGTCAACAATGTTTACGGGGCTCGCACTTGTATATTTCTCATTCCTTGAGTCCCTTTCTATAATTACAACAGAATCAATGGATCCAGGTGATAAACATATGATATTTAACAAAATTGTTATAGCATATACCTTTTAATGAAGAAATGCTAACTGAGAGAGGTTTTGCTTGCTACTATCTAGTTTTGGTGTGAGACAAAATCAGATTGGAAATCATTTTTGGAAGAAGATTTTGGAGAAAGGAGTTATGAAGAGCCTAAATTTTAATGAAGAAATGCTAACTGAAAGAGATTTTTACTTGCTTCTGGTTTTGGTGTGAGATAGAGAAAAAAATAGTAAACGAAAGAATTGATAGAATTAAATAAAAAGAAAATAATAATATACATTACAGTAACAATTATTTATAAAATATTACAATATTATATTTTAATCATTTATAGTAACATTTATAAAAAAATGTTACTAAATTTACATACTGTGAAATTTTAAATAAATGTAAGTGCAAATGTTACTAAAGATATAAATCCTGTAGTGGTGCTTTTCTCATTATTTTGTTTATACAAACAATTTGGACAATATATGCATATACTAATTAATCATAAACACTAAGATTTGTTTGTTTCCATAAGTAGTTGATTATAAGACTATAGGTAATAAAAACTTTCAAACATCGGTATTATAGAAGTCAAGAATAAATATTTAGAGACATAATTTTATACAGAAAACATTTGATTGTTACGACTTGTTTATAAGTTAAATTTAAACTAAGAACGTATACGGTTTATTAGACAATTTGTCACAAGACTTGCAATACTCACTAGATGGTTTATTATATCCTTTAGTTGTCATAAAACACATGTGAGAATGTTCAGATAATTTATTCACATTTAAGCAGGAAAGACACGTAGGGTATTTATTACCATAAAAAATCATACATGCTCTACTAGTATTAGACTGTCTAAGGCTTGTAGGGTTAGACTGTCTAGGGTCTCAACAAGTTTTACATAACTTTTCACTTCTTAAGTGTGTACATCTTGAACATCAAATTTATAAGTGTAAATTTTCATGAATTTTTTTATGGAAACTTCCAACATTTGGTGAATATAAGTTGTGGTCTAAAGAGATAAAAAGTGATACCAAAAGTTGAAATAGAATGTTGCATTCGAAAGTTGTGAACAAATCTCATTTAAGCAAGCCTTAAGGGAACTTCAGCAATAGTTATGTGTCATGCACACTTCAAATTAACATTCATTAGGGCCATAGGCACACTATGTCACTGTTATCACTATCATTGCTTGACCTAGAAGGCACTCTTGAGAGGTCGTGAAGAAAAAAACTCAACTATCATTTTATGAATTTAGGACTAAGATAAGACAAAAAAACACAACCTTGTACCATAGGTCAGTACCCTATATTGGCAACCCATCCAACCACCACTTTCACAAAATAAAGAGGTCAAAGATCTAGGACCTTGACCAAGGGCTTACAAGATGATCGAGCCTGATTGGACCTGTGTGGACCTTCAAATAGTCTTTTGGGGCCAAGATAATCTTTGAGGAGATCAACTCTAGAGGAGGCAAAGTATAAAGCATAAAACCACTAAGCCATAGAAAAACAACAACTAGAGTTACTACCAAGAGAACATAGGAAGATTGGGCTTCCGCTGACTTCAGTAGAAACAAGTTTTATCATCATGGGACAAACTTTAGTCTATAAATTTATATACAATAGAATAGGATTTTATGGGACATGTATTGTGCGAAGCAGAAAAAAGAAATAGACCTTGTATATGGGCCAAGTAGAATAGGATTCTTGGTCTTGTATTTGGATTATGAGTATATTAGTGTTAGATTAAGATAAAGTAGTTTATCTAGGATTACAACTGGGCTTTCTCAATCCCAATGTAAACACTAGGATGCTCCAAAGCTAAGGAGAGGCACATGGAGAGTGTGAAAAGGAAAGAAAGGCATGAGCATGGATTAGGAAAGCATGAGTCACCACATGTCACCCTTTCCTTCTATACACCCTTTCTCAAGGTTTTTAATTCATTTTGAATTCAAATTTTCCCTCATTTCTCTTCTCAAATTATATGTCCATCATGTGTGTAAATAGGAGTCTTGGTGCTTGTAATTCTTAAGTTTGAATGACTAATGAGATGCTGCCCAAGTTTGGTCTTTACTAGTTCACGAGTTCTCTTTAGTCTAGACTCCTCTCTAAGTTTAGACTCCAACTAGTCGAGTTGGTCTAACCTCTCATTAAATCTTCTATATTCCACTTCTAACAGTCACACGATGCAATCTCCTCCACCATTATTCCGCAAGCCTCTCCCATCTTCATCCAAAGAAAAAACTCAACATGTTGAAGAAGAAGGCTCTCTTATCATTTGGTATAAAGCTTTGGTTCAAGAGTTAAGTAGCTTCTTCTTCTTATGTTCTTTCATTTTTTTCATGTTGTTCATATGATGTTTTGATTGTATTGAGTTGATTTCACCGATTGGATTTTGGTTTTGTTCGTTTTGTCCAGTTCAAATCATTTAGTTCATCTTGAACCTTCCATTGTGTGGTTATTTTAGGTGTTTCCATGGTAAATTGTGTAGCTTTTGTTTTTACTTGAGTCTTGGTTCCATTTTGTTTCCGTTAAAACAATTTACATTTGTGTTATTTTGATTTTACAATTCATCCATGTTATGTTTAAGTCATGTTAGCTCCTAAATATCATCACATCTCTTAGTTTGTGCTTTTTGATTTCCCAAATTTTGATTTGAGTTTAAATTGTGGTGTGTGACATTGTTTTTAACCTTTTAAGTGCTTTTCTATTTCAATTTTGAGTTCTTACTTGTTATTCGATCGTTCATAAGTCTTATTAGAGTTAGGTTTCCATCGTGTGTTGATTTTTAAGTTCAATTATATTTGATTACTATAAGTTTTTATTCGACTAACACTATTGTTCTTTTTCTAGTTTGTCTTGCAAAATTTATTTGAATGGAGAAAGAACATGTTGTGTGGAATCAATTGTGGTGTTTGAAATTTGAATTCAAAATATATATAAAAAGGTGTCACCTCCAAAGTAAAACAAAAGAAAGAAAAAAAAAAAACAGAAGAAAAAGCCTAAAGGAGGTGTGAAAAGCATGAGTCATTTGACCTAGAAAATTTTTGAATATACGGTCCGCACTTAAGGTAATTCAGCCAAGACACATATGAAGTTAATTTGATTCAGCCAAGGACTAAAAGTTTGTAACAGTTGAAGATAATCAGTTCACTAGTTGGAAAACATAAAAAATCAAGGAAAAGAAACAAGTTCATTTTATTATAGTTTCATTTTTGTTTTTGTATTCCATTATAGTGCCTTTTTATGAGTATTCTTTTATGTGTCTGCTTCCTTATTAACTTTAGTTTATTGCTTTTCATTTGATTGGTTATTCTTTGAGTTTGTGACATCTCTAATATCTTGAGTTTAGCTTTTCTAATTTGAGCTTTTCTAATTTGATCTTTTCTTGATTTTAATTCTTTGACCTCTTGAAGTGGAATATCACTTTGGTTTAAGGTCTTTATGAGAAAATAACTAACTTTCTAGGTAACATATTTGGGAAGGCAAAGATCAATACTAGGAGATTAGAGAGGACAACTAAGTGGAAGGCTCACATAAAAAAAGAGAGTAAAGACTTAGAGATGAGAGGATACACTTAAAGTTAATGTTTCAAATTTGATTGTATTTGCTTTGAGTTGTAAACGACCATTATTTTACTTTATCTTTTTGTTTTAGTAAATGGTTGTAGACAATGAGTGTGTCTTAAAGGTTCACAAGTTCCAACAAGTCTCACCGTTAGGACTCGACTAGTTCAATTTCTTGCAATTTTCATTTGTTTTAAGCTTTTTTTATTTCTTAGTGGTAAACTTCTTTCTCTTGTGTTGAAGAAGTTTTCATTCGAAGAAGGATTATGTAGTGCATTGGAAAAGTTATGGTTAGGAAATACTTGGTTCTTAAGATAATCCATTGTGACTCTCCTCTATTTCTTGAGAACTCTGATAGTGTGCTAAGCAGTATCTTCTTGTGAAAAATCTTTAAATACAATTAGCTTAAGATGTCTAGGTATACTTCTCACCATTGTGGCAATGGCTCAAGTGAATATCCAAAAAGTTTGAAACAATTATCAAAAGAACATAAGTCACTAAAGTTGTGGAAAAAGCAAGATTTTGAGAGAAAAAGAGAAAATTAAAAGAGGAGTCAAACTTGCAATTCTTGAGGAGGATCTTACAATTTTACGACATAAGGAAGAAAAAAATAAAAAATAGGAGTAGTTTTTCTAAAATTGCAAATCAGGAGATAACTAAGATGATGAGGTGGTAGTTTAAGACTTAGTAAATTTTATCAACTCCCCTCCCCCAAGAAGACTTAAAAGGGAGACTAGATCTTTAGAAGCTAAGGACGACCTTTCTCACTTCCATGGTAAAGATGATGTGGAAGTCTATCTTAATTGGGAAATAAAGGTAGAACAACTATTCGTCTGTCACCAAGTGAGTGAGGAACAAAAAGTACCCTTAGCCGCCTTAAGTTTCCAAGGATACACAATGTATTTGTGGACCTCCACTAAAAGAGAGAAATGACTCCATAATACACATCCAATTCTATATTAAAATGATCTTAGAAGTGCATTGAGGTGTCAACATATCCCTTCATACTATAACAGAGAACTTATGAATAAGCTTCAAAGACTCCATCAAAAAAACATGAGTGTTGTAGAGTATAGACAAAAGATAGAGTTATCATAAGAGTTGGGATCAAGGAGGAAGAGAACACCACTATAGCTAAGTTCTTAAGTGGATGATATATCAAAGACAAAGTTTAGTTTCAACCTTTTAGAGACTTGAATGATTTAGTACAACTTTGCATTAAGGTAAAACAACAAAATTTGAGTAAATTTTTATCTAAGAAAGAAAAAGCTCACTCTAATAAAGAAAATCCACATAAAGAAAATAATTTCGTAGAAAAACAAACACTAGAACCCCCTAAGAACCTAGATAAATTAAAATAAAATAAAAGTAATGCAAGCCTTCTACCTACACTCGTATCAATGACAATAAATGTTTCAAATGTTTAGGTAGGGGCCACAAGTCTTTTGAGTGCCCCAACAAACAAGTCATGATGATGCAAACTCATCTCTGAGACTACAGACAAGAATAAAGAGGTTATTGAGTTAGAGCCTTGATCAGGAGCTTATCAGGAGTTTGGGCTTGTTTGGGCTTGTCTGGGTCTCCAAACAAAGATTTGGTTCCAAGTTCAAAATTGGATGTACGAAGAGCTGACTCCAAAAGGGGTGGTTGAACGGAGCCTGAACTCAATTTGTTGTAAACAAAAACCACCAAGCAAGATTTTCCAAGGCAATAATATATAAACATTGATGAAGCAGTTTTATACTGGTTCACCCTAATCTTTTAGGCTATGTCCAATTCTCCCTTGAATAAACCGTTCAAGAGGCTCCACTATATCATAAATGTTTACATCGAGTACACAAACTTCTCTAGGTTACAATGAGTAAACAAACCCACTATAGGTTATAACGAGTATAAAAACCTCTCCAAGTTATAACGAGTACACAAACCTTTCCAGGTTATAGCAGTTCTAAGCTCCCCCTGAGATCAAGATCACTCAAGATTTAAAGGAATACTCTTAAAAGAGAGAACAATGAAAGCTCACAAGGGTTTGCTTCACAATGGTGAAATATTACACAATGGTTTCGCATAACCCAAAACTCTATATGTTCTCAATAGCAGATTTATAATAGACACTCAAATATTTAGTAAATTCTTCAATGTATTATATGATTTATTTCTCTTTTTCCTTCTTGTTATTTTCTTCAACTTGATATTGTTCCTCTATATGTAACTTTTTAGAAACTAGCTGTTGGGATACTTGAAAGGAGGAATCTTAACCATCTAATTGTTAAAACTAGTCTTTAGAAAAATAACCTCTATTATTGATTCTGCATTAAAACTAACTTTATCTGCATACACAAATAATTTAAACAACACAAGATATCTTTGTTTTGAAAGAATAATCACATTTAAATATTCCATAAGAATTTGAATAATTTTCATTATGAACAAATTTGAACGTTAAAGCACAACATAATATAAAATCTGATTTTGATATTTATGTGAAAGACACTTTAATTTGTTTTCAAGATTTAGAAACAAATCAATTAATCACATTTAAATATCCCATAAGAATTTGAATAATTTTCATTATGAACAAATTTGAACGTTAAAGTACTAAATGATATAAAATATGATTTTGATATTTATGTGAAAGGCACTTTAATTTGTTTTTCATATTTAAAAATAATTTTAAAATATTTTCATCTTCTTTTAATTTTAAACGAATTTAATTTAATAAAATAATAGTAGATAAAAAGTTATATTTGGATTTGCAGTTTCTTTGTACATACTCATCATGGTTAGAGATATGTGAATATTACTGTAGGAACAACTGGCTCCAGAAGGGGGGTTGAGTGGAACCTGAACTCAATTCGCTATAAATAGAAACCACCAACCAAGACAAAAATATATAAGCATAGATAAAGCAGTTTTATACTGGTTCACCCTAATCTCTTGGGTTACGTCTAGTTTTCCCTTGAACAAACCGTTCAAGAGGTTCCACTATTCAGCAAATAGTTACAACGAGTACACAAACCTCTCCAGGTTACAACGAGTACACAAACCTCTCCAGGTTATCACGAATACACAAACCTCTCCAGGTTATACCAGTCTTAATCTCCCCCTGAGATCAAGACCACCCAAGATTGAAATAAACACTCTCAAAAGAGAGAACAATGAAAGCTAACAAGGGTTTACTTCACAATGGTGAAGAATTACACAATGGTTTCAACAACCCAAAACTCTAGATGCTCTCTATAGCAGATTGATAATAAACACTCAGTATATTTTCTTCAATGTATTATATGATGTATTTCTATTCTTGCTTCTTGTTGTATATATTCTTCAACTTGAACTTGCTCCTCTATATGTAGCTTTTTAGAAACTAGCCGTTGGGATGGTTTAACAGAGCAATCTTGACTTTCTGATATATAGAGCTCAAACTGGAAGTATTTCTCTAATATTTTAAACTGCATTAAACTTGATTAATTCTGTATCAGAAATAATTAATTTAAAATAACATAGAGAAATTGTATTTGAAATACTCATCAATAATTTCCATTATGAACAGATTTGAACGTTAATGCACATTATGATATAAAATCAATTAATCACAATTAAATGCTTCATAATAACTTGAATATTTTCCGTTATGAACAAATTTGAACGTTAGAGCACAATATGATATAAAATCAATTTAAATCAAATCAATAACACATAAAAGTAAATAGTAAGAAAACTTATCTCTTTATAGACCATGTGTCTCCTGCTTTAATAATAATAATGTTAACTGCGCAATGTATATAAGTCATCAAATATAAATATATACTCGAGTTTTGTTATCATCAAAACTCTATCAAATGATTTGATCCTCTAAAGGGACTTTGGACCGCCTAATGTTCAACAATTACTATAACAGACATGTAAGATCATCAAATACAAACACATACTTGGAGTATTGTTATCGTCAAAACTTTGTTAGATGATTAGACCATCTAAAGGAACTTTGAACCATCTAATGATTCAACAATCTCCCCCTTTTTTATGATGACAAAACTACAAGCCTTAAGAACAAATAACTGTAAAAATATCAAGAGATTAAATAGCGGAGGATTTTATTTGGTGAAATACATACATGCACAACTGCATAAAATTATAAGTATAAAACAAATCCAAGAGTATTCAAATTATTCGAAAAAATAGATTTGATCATTTTTCTTAATTATTTGCCATATTTTCTCTTTCTCAACCTTTTTGTCATCACAAAAATGAGTTCATTTAAGAAATCATCAATGTTGCATGGAGGTGCTGATAAGTGATTATGTGTTTAGGGTGGAGAATTTTGGATAATAGGGATGACTTCAAATTGTAGCTCAGTAACCTTGATCCTTAACACGTAAAGCAAATGGCTCTTGTACACACTCATTAGATATTGTTAAATAATTAATAGTGAGAGACAACATTCTTTTTTATTTTGGGGAGTCCATCTAATGCAATTTTATGGTTTGAATAACTCAATAACTTTGGTAAAGAAAGAAAACCAATTAAAGCTTTCTAGATCGGTAAATCTGGTAAAGGAAAATTGCAGCTCATACTCCTAAAATTTTAAAATGTATAGCATGAATTATATAAGAAAAATTTTGAACCAAATTTTGAAAATATAAAATTGGAAATCTTTATATAAAAATATTGTAATCAATATAGAGTTTAATTAAATCAATATATCCCTCTTTTTCAATGGAAAAAAAGTATAATTTTATAGTTGCATTAAAAAATTATTTTAAAAAAATCATGCATCAAAAGTAACAAATATAGATATAGATAAAATTAAATGAAAATATTTGGTGCATTGAGTTTAAGCCAATTGATACTTTCCATTATTCAATTCCGATCATACCTGAAGGTTCTCTTAAATATTTAAAACTTTCTTCTACAAGGGGTTTTATAAGAATATTTGTTAATTGTTCATCAATTGAGACAAATTACAAATCAATGTATCCTTTTGAACATGATCTCTTATAAAATCATGTTTAATTTCAATTTGCTAAAAAATCACTTGTTTTATAAATAAAATAAAACAAATTAGAAGAAACCAAGTTAGTGTACATCAAATTTAGAAAAAAAAATGCAAAAAATATACCACCTTGCCTGGACAATCACATATCATCAAATACATGTAAACTCTATTAGACCATATAATGTGTAAAAGATTTAGACTAATAAATGCAAGCAAAAAAAAATACTTATCTTATAAACGGGACAAACTGTCTAATCTTAGATGAACCTTTGTTAGTAAAATGTGAAGGTCTCATCTATATCTGACCAGTTCCAACAAATCTTGTTCATCTTTGTCTCTTGTCTCTAAATTCTGGGAATGTAGACTTTCTTACCTTTATGAACAATGATCATCCATCTTCCCAATTCCAATATTTTAGTCTTCTTGTTTGGATTTAATATATCTGCAAGAGTAATAATTTTCTCTTTTGGTTTCCACACTGTTTTGGGTCCTTTCATGTTAGTTTTTCTCCAAGATTTATTCTTGAAGGTTCCTGTAGAAATAGGATGTACAATGGAAGAACTAGATGATGTATTATTTTTATCACAACCTATTCCTTTCTTCTCATGAGACTACCTAGAACTTTTCATTAACATGTTTAGAGATTTTTCATTTGTATTTGAATGAGATAAAACTTTTCTAAGAGTGATATTTTCAGTTATAATATCATCAATGTTTGTCTCATTTGATTCAACAGACCTTTTTCCTAATTTTTCTCTAATTAACGCAAGTTCTTTTTCTAAGTTTTTGAGATTTGTGTTATGAACTGCAAGGTCCCTTTTAAGGTTCCTATTTTCATTACACACTCTTTCTTTTTGTTGGAGAAGCTCTGTGTTTTTGAGAAAAATATCATTTAAACTAACTTTCTCTTATTGCATTAATTCAATTTTTTTACAAGAATTTTTATAATTTCTTTTCATTATTTTATGTGAATTTTTTTCTCAGAGCACCTTAATATGTTTAAATATGCAGTAAAAAACTCATGTTCAAATTCGCAATAGAAAAAAAATGAAAAATCTCACAAGCATGGATGTCAAGTGTTGAAAAAATGGATGCTTTGTTCGCTGAACGCTCTCGATTTACCATTGCTCTAAATTTTCTAGTGCTTTTTTCTATGTAAATTTATTGAGAATTACTTTTATAATGTGTTGTGGTGTTCAGAAAAAAAAAATCAAGGTCAAATACATTGTAGAAAAAATTACATAAATCATATAGTCACAACTGTCAAATTACTCTAATTGCTATTTTTTTTTTCTATTTTTGTAATATACTCTAGAATCATTCCTAAGTTTTATTTTGTGTGCCTAATTTTCTTGTTGGCCTTAATTTCTTGTTTTGTTTCTTTTAAAATACTCATTCTAGTTTAGCCTTTTAAATTGAACTTTTCTTGATTTTAAATTCTTGACATCTTGAGATGGAAATTTTTCTTGGCTTGTGAATTGGTGGATGGTTACCTAACATGTTTAGGTAGCATCTTGGAAGAAGAGAAGCTTTCTAAGGTCACTCCTCGTTGGAGAGTTTACAAGATTGAAGGTTCAAGGCAGAGTGAGGAACAATAAGGGGAATAAACAGCAAAAAGAAAAGCAATCACATTACAAACTTGCATGAAAGAAAATAGTTTTGTCATGGAATTTTGATGTATTTTTTTTTTTGTAAACATCTTGTTGTTTTGGTTGTGTTGGGAAAATACATTAAAAGCAATCTCAACTTAAACATTGTAGTAGTGAAAAGTGATTATTCGATAAAAGTGTGTCAAGGGCTCAAAAGTGTCACTTGCACTTTCATCATAGGGCATGTCAAGCTTTTATTGGTTTCCTTATTTGTCTTACTTTCTTGCAATTATTTTTATTTTATTATTTTACTTTTCTTAAGTCTCTGTGACAACTAGGAATCAAAGTCAAAACATTTAAACATTAGTAGACCTTCCTTTGATCTCTAGGATAACAAGAGCACACACATTTACAAAAAAAAATGTTTTAAAGTTTCTTTTGAGAGATAATGTGGAAGATGAGTGGGAAACACTCTAGCTAGGAAATACTTGGGACTTAAGTTGTCCAAGTGATGCACGTCTCTTCTTGGGAGTATACTCAAAAGCCTTTTATTTCTATTTCTTGTTGTAAACTTCACTAAAACATAAAAATTTTATTTGCGAAAACTCTTTCATCACTCAATCTTTTTGTTACGTTTTCTAAATTTTTTGTGAAAATGTTTTCAAACAATAGATGAGTGGTCATGCTTCCTCTAGTGTTCAAGCTAATGCTAAAAATAATGAAGGAGAATGGATGAAAGATAGGATTAAGAAAGAAATGACAGAGATAATGTCTTCCATGATGGCTAAGTCAATGGAAGAAATGAGGATGATGATGGAGAGAATGATGGCAAAGAAAGATAAACATAGTAAGGTTTCAAATAAAGAAAGAAGCCGTCGTAAATACCTCCATTACCAAAGAGAAGAAGGGAAGTGTAGTAATTCCTATCCACCACTCCCTAAACATGATCATAAATATAGAACTCCAACCTATTCGAACAAGCCTAAGGTTGACCTTCTCCCTTTCTATGAAAAAGAGAATGTTGAAAAATATTTAGATTGAGGGATAAAGGTTGAGCATATATTTGAGTGCTACTAGATAAACTCTAAAACAAAAGTGTTTTTAGCTTCCTTAAGTTTTCAAGGACCAACTTTGTATTGGTGGACATCTTTAGTTCACGACCTTAGGACCCATCATGAACTCCAGATTCGGTATTGAAATGAACTTAGGGCTATTCTAAGGAAAGACATGAGCGACTAAGCATCATGTTCTTAGATATTGGTGTAGTTGTTTGACTCAATTTATTTTTCCCTTTTCAACAAGATTTATAATTTAGTTAATTGTTTTAACTTTTTTCTTATTGTCGACTGTTTGGCTTGATCAACAAAATCATGATATGGTTGAAAAATCCTTTTCTAAATTATTATTTAGATAAAAATTATAGTACAACCTAACACTACAAACGAGTGTAGAAACTATCAGTGTTTAAGTCTCCAATCTTAATAGTAATTGCTTAAAAAATTTCACCAAAGAATTTAAATCGTTCTTAAGTAATTTTATATATTTTCTTATAGAAAATAATGTTTAAATAAAATTTGTAAATCATTGAATTAATTGTGTAATCGAGATTTTTTGAATTGGAAAAAAGTGAATTACACAATGAAATCAATATCTGACATCTCTTTAATATATTTACATCTTTATCTTTATAATTTAACTTCTTCTATTATTATTTTCTTTCTTATACTAAAATCTTAAATTTTTATTTTGGTCTATATTATGATTTATGCTTTAAAATCTTACATTTATGTTTGTTTTCTAAACTCAAACCCCCTATATTTTATTTCTCTTTGATTAAATAAATATATAGCAAATATTTCTAAATACGATAATTCAACTTTTACCTATTTACCACTTGCGACAATTTGGTATCCTTGTTAATGGTCATCCGTTAATAACGTTGTATCACAAACTTATGCCATTTAACTATTTAACAGTTTATATTTATTTATATTGGTGATAACTTTTTTCCATAGGGTTTAATAATCGTTTTAAATTTTGTACAACTGTTACTTTAGTTTTTATTTTAACTCTTTCATTAAATGTCACTTGATCTTTGTTTTATAGCTCCAATTGCATACGTAAAGTACATATGAAAATGTTAAATTCTTTTTGTCCTTAAATTGAGAGGACCCTTTATGACAACTAAACAAGCCCTCATCAGTATTGATAATGGTAAATTTAAATTAAGATAGATCAAGAAGAGGTTATTCTTGATATTTTTTTTATCACCCAAAGGACGATGGGTTTTGAAATTAAGGTACTTGTTCAAACTTGTTTTCATGAGTAAAGCTAGTAACGTTTAAAAAGTGCTAAGTTAGAAGCAACCCTAAAGGTAAGTTTGTTTTCTCTTCCTTTTGATTTTAGTTTTTATTTTCCCTTCCTTTAAGTTACTACTCTAATTGCATTCATTTCTCTCTATATTTACTTTTCTTTAATTTATTTATTTTACTTACTTAAAAAATTATATATATATATATATATTGCATGAGACTTCAGACGAAAACAGATCTGAGCTCTATCTTTCACATTCTTTTTTTTTTTTTTTTTTTTTTTTTTTTTTTTT
>Ga0209489_101478_pt1 | contig 48311 bp, 23 predicted proteins | sample SiratrowhiteBW_FD_187527 | JGI IMG/M metagenome (GOLD analysis project Ga0209489, IMG submission 187527) | Root nodule microbial communities of legume samples collected from California, USA - Siratro white BW (SPAdes) (version 2) | ecosystem: Host-associated > Plants > Roots > Nodule | place... | reverse complement strand
TATATATATATATATATTGTATTTAATCTTTAATAATATTTTTATACAAAATTAAATTAGAGTTTTAGAATGAAACAAAAGTATAAAATACAAATAGAGATTGAAAAAAAAAAGAATTGGAAAATAAAGGTGAATTCATAAATCATAGAATTTCTCTTACCATAGTTTTATAAAGATTTAAATCCGAATTGAAATAATTAACCTACTCAATTAATTAACTCAATTACTATTTAAAAAATAACATAATTTTAACCATAACCGTAATAAAGTAATTCTAGCACTTCACCTCAAAGTATATATACTGTTTTCAAATAAACAACGCCAATTATTTCATGAACCCACTTAGAATCTTATAGTTTTAATATCAATCTTAAACCGATGTATAAACAATATACTTTCAATTTCGACTTAGACGACACTATACACTTTCAATATCGTCTTATACGACATCGATTTTGAAACTGATTTAGAACATATTTTAGAACTAACCTCCTACCTTTGAGAAGAAACATTAATTGTTTGGTATTAATGTAGTAATAGTGCATCTGGTAAATAACCAGTTTAGATGCCTTTTATTGACGCAATTTAACATTTTATTGACCCAACTAGATAACCTTAAACAATAGCTACTTTAAGAATCACTAGAATCGTTTATGACCAGTGTAAATTTATTTTCTTATTTTAAAAACATTCGTATAAATAAATTAGATGAAAGTGTAAAATAAATTCGTATAAATATTTTTCAAAAGGACTGTACTTTAAATCCATGCTATAGCAAAGTGAAACAGTGTATATATATTTTGTTTCAAAACAAGCCACAATGAGTTATTCAAATGCAAAATTTATCTGAGAAATTGTAAACCCTCTTCTTCATTCTCTTTTTCTGTTGGTAACTCCAAATTCATTCAACTATATAATCAAAAGATTAACAAAAATTCTTAGATATTTCTATGGCTACCACAGCAACTCTCTTTTTTATTTCCTTTATCAAACACTTAAACAACTTTATTAATTATATGACTATATCAGAAAGAGCCAGCTAAATAATGATTCACATGATGACACAGGGTGCATGAACATTGTCATCACTGAAGAGAAAAACTGTTTCATCTTGGACCGTACAGTATGCTTGATCAGGAAAGTAGCCATAAACACTCTCATTGTAACCATGCCTGTAGTAGTTGTAGGTAGAAGAAAAAGTGGACTCATCCAAGTATTGGGAGGCATAAGGGTAGTATTCACTGTCATAAGGGAATGGCCAATATTCTGCCTTTCTTCCTGTTCTTCTTACAATCCTTAATACCTTCCCTTTCTCTACATACCCTGTAACTGTCACCTTCTGCTGATCCATGTCTATGTCCAAGCTATCAACTCCTGCATGCCAAATCTCACACCCCATCAACCCTAAATTTTACTCAGTTACTAAACTTATAACAATCATGTTTTTTTTTCTCATGCAGTTTCATGTATGGTAAAAGAAAAGAAGAAAAAGAAAAAGAAACCTCTTTTTGTCAAATATTGAGAAAATGAAGATTAGGGTTTGTGGAAAGATAACCAAATTGGATTGAAAATGTAAGAGATAATTGGGTGTGTGTGTGTTTTTTTGTCACATTCTTTTGGATTGCAAATGATAAAGGAAGGTATATGGGAAGAGAAAAGGCCTTTAGAAAAAGGAATATTAATGAAAAAACTAGTGAATTTAATTTGAGGGAAGATACAAGAAGGAAAATTTATCAGTTAATTTAATTCTTTTAAACATATTTTTGTTGCATGCCATTGTGTGTGCATGGTTGAGTTCTTGCCATTCAATTTGGAGATTGCCCTTCTAATTCTTCCTTCACATCCTTGGCAATCCATATGCACCTTAAGTTCAACTATCTGCAATAAATAAGTTGAAAGTGAAACTAAACCAAATAGATGAATTCTTTTGTTGCAGAGTATTTATGCATTGCTCTGAGAAAAAGAAAAAAAAAATTGGCACTTACTGACAAAACATTAGGAAGTTTCTTTTTCCGAGGTCTCCACCCAAACATGTTATACATGTTGCGAGGAGCAAGGGTGCTTCTGCATTTATATATAATAAGATTATAAACAAGGCATTTATATAAGCCACTGCAATTACATCACATGCGTGGTATTATTGATGAAGAAGAGAGGAGTTTGAAGCAATAACATTAAGATTTTAGGAATATTATGATGAGGAATATATGTGGACGAATCTATGCTTATTTTTATTCTCTTTTTTGTCTGTTAGAAATGTGTTTTCGTTGGACACAAATCACCTGTCCTTTTTTTTTTTTGTCTAATTTTTATTTTATCTTAAAATATATCACTTCACTAAAATTCCTAAATAATTCTTCTTAGATTTTTCATAGAATAATTTGTGTTAGATAAAGCAAAGAGAGTACTATTTTTTTTTTATTTGCATTATGAGAACAGTGATACTCAATTCATGCCCTAACTATTCTATATCGGTGGTAGTAAAGATTTTATATTGATTCCTAACACTATTCTAGATTGGTTACTTGTATACTCAATATGGAATACATGTACATTTTACATCAATTAATATCAAACATATTGGTCTATAATTAATATAAAAATGAACATTCTAAGTGAATTATGATCATAATGATATAGAAAATATTTTTTTTATTAATTGTTTGATTTTGGAGTGTTCTCTAAAATAAAACGTCTATACCTAGGTAAAATTTTGAAAAAATCATAAAAAAAAACGAAACATAAATATATATTTTTTTATATAAGAGTTGAAACTCTCTTTTTATACTTTTAATTTCTATAATTTTTTGCTAATAAAAAAGAAACGTAAATATATAATAAAGCTATATTATACAAACTTTGAAAAAATTTAAATTGTCTAATACCAATTTAAGTAAACGAATTCTAAAAATATGACAGGTTTATTTGTTCCTAACTTCTATAAATTTGGTTGGCTATTATTTCTCTACATACCTGAAATCTAAAATGAATTATGAATATATTGTCTAAGTTGTTAAAGTGATACAATTTATCTGGCCTAGTTCAAAGAATTTAAGAATTTATAATGATGCTTACAAGTATGAGCCACATCCAACATAGTAGTAATATTTACAGCTACCAGATTTTCTATTACTCTAAAATCAAATATTAGTCAGATTCAGTTAATTTATGACATATATGGAAAATATAAATTACTTACAGATCATAATTAATTGTGAATTGTTGTTATCACTTGTATGTTTTCCACCCATTGCATTAAAAGTCTTGAAAACACTCTGAATAAGTAAAAAGTGGCAAAATATTAGTGTAATTAAAGATCAATAATTAAAAAATAAAATTAATTTTTTTTAACAAAATCATAACCATTTACTATCTTTTTTGTGTCTGTCCCCTAATCTTATTCAAAATCACATTCTTTTATATTTGATTAATATCATTAAATAAGTTTAATTTTTCATATCCACATAATTTTGATAATATTTTGTATTTATAGATGAAAATGATCACATTAAATCCATCGTAATAACCAAGAGTGTACCCAGAAAAAAAAATATGAGAAACTTAAATTTGATGAGAAATTAAGATGAAATTTGATTTATGAAAATTAATCAATAAGACTAAAATGAATCTTTCCAAAATATCAAGTTAATACTTCAAGATTCAACAAAAAAGGAAAAAAAAAGTAATACTACATTTATTATTATATTAAATCATAAATAGGAAAGAAAAATTCACTCATAAATTATAACTTCAATATAAAAAGCTGCAATCCTAATTATTCTAATTTATAATAGAACACATTTTTTTTATTAGCAACAAAAATTTTATTGACAGAGGGTAGAAAAAGATTTGTCCAAATCCATACATAAAATAACAAAATTAAAAAATTAAAATCATTTCGATAAGGTCTAAAAGTCCAAGATCATACTACATAAAGGTCAAAGGTCATATACTACATAAAGGTAGTTAAGAGAAATATGGTGACATTTCTATAATTATTGAAAAATTATATTATATTGGTTAAAATATAACGTACGTAAAAAGTGTTAGTATAATATTGATAGTAGTCAATAACTCATAAATTAAAAAATAGTATAAAAAGGTTCCTTTGATTTTTATTTTTTTTTAAATTGTCACTTATTATAGAAGATGTTATAACAATCAACGTAATATGTGATATACATTTAGAAAAAATTAAAAAATTATTCAGCAGGTTACTTATTATATTGATTTTTAGAATTCATTACATTCATTATTTGGGAAACCAATATAATAATAATAAGACTCCAAAATCAAATATCACGTGTCAACCTAGCTAACGCCACTTTTATTATTTTTCTTTTATATTTTGTTCTTCGTCACCAACATTCTCATTGACATCACTTGCTATCCCAAGTCTAAAAGTGTCCCATAACATCGCCACTGGTAATGTTTATTTTCCAAATGCTATCTTCTCCAACTCGCCATCATCGTCACCACCGAAGCTGAAAGTCTTCTTTCTTAGCAGCAACTTTACATGACTTGCATATTTCTAGTTGACACCCTTATGTGCCTTTATTTCCAGAGTGAACTATGAACGCCACTTGGTTTCACCTCTTGCATTTGTTGCTTCTCTTTGCAACATGTTAGCTATTTTGTAAAATTGATTAAAAATAGTTAAAACTTTATTTTCGATACAAATTTTTAGTGGTAACTTATTTTAGTGTATATTTAATAGTTGAGTCCTTATATTTCATAAAATTATCATAAATTTCTAGTTGCTAAAATTTAAGGCAAAAAATTTTTAAATAGTCAAAATTTATAAAGAGCTCGGGTTGAAACACGTTAAAAAAGAAAGTTGTTTAAAACGAGGTAAGGAATGCGATGGAAAGTCCCATTAGGGATTCAGAATCCAAAACTTTTTCAAAATTCTACTGTTTATTATTAATCTTTTGTTTTATTTTTTTCGGTTTTTGAGGTACTTTGTTTAGATTTTGGCTCTTACTTCACATAGCTACACTTGTCAAAAAAATCTAAAATCTTTTGTGGTGTTTTATTGTATCAATTATATATATTTATCAAACATTACATCTTACATATTTCATACTTACATCTATAACTCATCACCAAGAGTCCTTACATTGCATTTTTTTTTCAAAAAAATGATACATATTACATCGGTTCTAAGTTTAAATTGATGAATATCGACTGTAACTACAACCAATGTAAAAAGTCACATATTATATCAGTTCCACCTTATAACTGATATAATATGTATTATTTTTTTCTCTTTTACATCGGTTGTGGTTATAACCAATGTCATATTGATATTTTTACATCAGTTGAAGAATTGGTATAAAATGTCATGAACTTTTTACATCATCTCCATCAACATCGATTGCGGAACCGATGTAAAAAATCTTCTGTAACTGATGTAATATGTATTTTTTGTACTAGTGACAATTCAAAAGGAGAGGTATGTAAATGGTGATATGGTCTTGCATATATGTTCCTACACAATTTACATCTCCAATAATTTATCATGTGTATCATTTCCAACCACATAGGCATGATTGAGATCTATAATGCAACCTTATCCCACTAAACCTCTAAGCAGCATGTATTATGTTGCAATATCCTTGGTGCTAACATTAGAAAGCATGTATTGTGTTGCAATGTCCTTGGTGCTAACATTAGAAATCAACTTGCATATGTTAATCTCACAATCCAATTTGGCTTTTATGAGTGAGTAGAAATCTAAAATGGAGTGATGAATTAAAAATAACCATGCACTGATGCCATTCATGTTCATTTGTATCACTTCTACAAAGTTTGAGCACATATGTTAAACAATAATATAAACAATATGAATTTATCCTAAAAGTTTGACAAAGTCTCTTCTATTAGTTAGCATAAACTAAATATCACAATAGAGATTTGCATAACAATAACATTCATAATATGTAACTAACCATATATGGGCCTCCGTTTCAACATAAAACAAATTTAAAATGAAATAATTTGAAAGACATTGTTTATGTATCAAATATTAATATATTTGATCTTTATTTTGGCTTCTTCTAGGAACTTTATTTTATGTGATATTTTATTCATTTTTGTTTACGTTTAATTTAATTTACTAAGATTTTATTTTTTTTTCTTTGTTTTATTTTATTTTTAGATGCGGAGAAAAAATTTCAACTCAAGTGAAAGTTAGAGCATTGAGACCAACCAAAGAGGCTTAAATCACATAGGAATATTTGATTAAGCAAAGTATCAACTCACTTGAACGATTGTTGCTCATACAAATAACTTGAGTGAAGGACTTTTGTTCAAGAAAGTCTTAAGAATGCTTAAAGGAGAGACATTTGATAGGACACTTTAAGTTAACAATAATCAAGACAATACAAACACGTTATTATGATGTTGTTTTTTATTTAGGAGACACTTTTTGAGATTATCATGAGAAAAAAAAATCTAAACTCAAAATGTTATAAATTTAGGGTTAGACCTCACAGCTAAACACACAATACCATACTTGAGAGCTACAACAAAAGCTTAAACTTGTATTATCTCTTTATTTGAATGATTTCCATTCACCTTTATCATTACTTTGAATGATGGAGGAGCTCCTAGGTGGCTTAGTTTCTTGCGCAAGCTTTAATGGAAGTTGAGCATGCTGAAACCTTGAAGCACCAAATAGAAGAAGTGGATGAAACTCCTCATGATGCGGAAGCCATGAAAATGCAAGGAAGGAAGCGTGCAAGGAGGTTGATGGTGAAGTAGATGGTGAAAGCCTTGAAGGAGGTTGGGCGAACCTTCAAGAGAGAGAGCTCCTAGTTTCTAAGAGAAGAAACTCAATGTGAAACTTGAGGTAATGTGCTGAAAATTTGCAGAATTCTATTACTCAAATCAAGTCTACAATGGAGGTTCCTAAACCTCTTATTTATAGAAGAAAGGATGAGCCACTTAGCTTCTCATACAAGTTATCTAGGTAAGGTAAGGGAGAAGCTAGGTCTAGAAACCCTAGCTTATAAGATAAGCTTCTAACCCTAGCTTATAAGACAAGCTTCTAACCCTAGTTTCTATGACAAGCTTTCCAAACCTAGCTTGCACTCCAAGGCTCTCACAAGGTGGTGACAAGTGGCACAAGGAGAGAGCTCATTGTACTACTTGGACTCCTTGATCAAGCCCAACATTATTTATGGACCTCAAGGCCCAAACTTACACTACATGGCCCAAAAATACAAGGCCCAAATTTATTCTACTTGGCCTAAATACAAGGCCCAAAATTATTCTAAACTATTCTAAACAATTTATACAAATTAGAAGACTTCTCCTTAATATTCTATTTTCTCCAAAGGGATTTCTTCATGTTTGTATTTGGGCCCGAGCAGTTGATTAAAAGCCCAAATAGGATGAGATGGGCCCAATCTTCTAGAAAGCTCTTAATTTTCCCTTTGGCTCTTTGTCCTCTTTATTCTTTGATTAGTGTCGCTGGGGCGTACTCCATCACATGTGATAGGACACTTTAAGTTAACAATAATTAGGACAATACGGACATGTTATTATGATGTTGTTTCTTATTTAGGAGACACTTTTTATCATGAAGAAAACAAAAATCTAAAGTCAAAATGTTATAAATTTAGGGTTAGACCTCACACCTAAACTCACAATACCATACTTGAGAGCTACAACAAAAGCTTAAACTTGTATTATCTCTTTATTTGAATGATTTCCATTCACCTTTATCATTACTTTCATTCAATTTTTTTTTAGCTATTTCATTCTTTATATTTTCAAATTCTAAAACCTTATAATTTTTCATCTCTGCCTAAATAATTATATATCAAGTCTTTGTGGGTATGATTTTGGACTTTTTTTCATTTTTACTTACAAAAATTGGATTTGCTTGTCAAAGCATAGTCAAATATACAATTTGATTATTTTATTACAAAATATAAACTCCCAAAATAAACTATACAAAGACGGAGACAACTTAAGAAGTATCAATATTAGAAAGATGTTGTGAACAAAGCAATATGAGAGGTATGATTTACCAATTTGGTGGAAAGGAGATCTTTGTTTGGTGATGTAGTGGTGACATGTTGACCATAATAGCCCTATAATGGTTAGGGTGGTCACAACAATGTTCTTATTTAGAAATGGAGTCAAGTTGGTTGAGAGATAAAAAATACTAAAGAAATTACAATGATAAAAGGAAAACCTTACATTAGGAACAATGGTAAAACAACAAAAACAATATATAAAAAAGACAGGAAAACCAAAATGATGATGGCTCAATCTGATGTAATGATGACGATAAAAAATGAAATACAGAAGAAAAAATAGAAATCGTTAATGTTCACAATTTTAAAAACCTTTCTACATCTATTATATTAATATTTAATGTTGTTCCGGTACACTCAATAATCTCACTTCGCTAAGGAGTCGAGACCAAGGTCAATTTATATACACCTTCCTCCCTTAATTCTTTGAGACGTCTTTTAAGGACAAAACCTTGATGGAACAAGCGAGTTCCAAAGCGAACAATACTTCAGACACAGGTGATTAACCTTAATAATGCTTTCTCAATGAACTTAAGGTCAAAACAAATGTAAAAGCTATTACTCGTCGCCAATTAACACTTGAACCAAGGTAGAATGGTAGATTTTACCTAAACTTTGAAAAATACTATAAATTTGTCATTTTTTTATTCTATGGTTAAATAATTAATATTAAAGTTGTAATAAAATACTTTTTTTGTAACTGATGATGATAAAAAAATTATATATGTACTTAGTAAGTATATGAATAATTATTGATTTTGAAATCATGGTGTTAATTTCTTGATAAACGTACAACTTCTACAAAGGAACTTATTCCATTCTCGTACAGTCCACATGGGTTGTAAATTCCATTTTCTTTTCTCCTTTTTATGAATTTGAAACATTAGACTGAAAAAGAGGAATTTGACACCTTAGACTGTTGAGGACAGTTTGAGACCCTTTTCATTCATTCTCCACAATTTTTGCCCTTTCAAGTTTGAAAATTGTTCATCTTGACAGTGTCATTAACATCGGAAACATCTTTTAATAACAAAGTCAAATCAGAATAAACTCAAATCGTATCATATTAAACCTAAGAACTAGCGGTATATATTCTTGAATTTAATTTATACATATTGCTACTTCAAAATAAAAATCACAAATATATGCATCGATGTAATTAACAAGGAAACCGAGTGAATTTTGATTAATATCCATGTAGTTTCTTTTCAAATTAACAGTGCATATGAATTGAATTTTATACCCTCTCTATTTAATGTTAAAAGTTGTACGTATTTTTTATTTGATGAGCGTTGTCTTCACGATTTTCTCTAACTGAAAGTAGTTTGAGATAATAATTTGTTCAAGAAAGATTGTCTCTAGAGAAGGATGTCATAGTTTGTATTTAGAAAAACTGGAGAAAATATAACTATTGAAAAATCTCAACATACAAAAAAACAAAATATTTTCAATAAAAAAATTAGAAATAAATAAAGAGATTTATATTTTTATCAAGAAGATGAAAGAAAGTGGAATTATTACCCTGAAAAAATAAAAAGGGTTTCTATACATGTAGTCTTTTGTTGTTGGGTATAGGTGCTTTCCTTCTTTTCTTATTTAGCTATTTATTCTTCTTAGTTGAGGGGACATTAAAGTTGAGATGAAGTTGTGATATGTTTCATCTAGGTAGCACAACAAACCAACCCAATGTTCACAAATCTGAACTTACAATGGCATATGCTTTGATATATTAATATGTTATCTCTCCACCTTTACTTTCATCCCTATTCTACAACTATTCTCCAATTAAATTAAATTTAGGATATATATATATATATATATATATATATATATATATATATATATATATATATATATATATTATTTATATTTTTATTAGAGATTAATATGAGACAAGTAATTCTCATTTTACAAACCCATTTTTTAAGAATAAACTAGAATTAAATTCATTTCTTAATAAAGAGGTTTATTAGATTTACTATATAATTTATTATTATATATTATTCATTACTAATGGATCATTTATAAATATACAGTCTCACGCTTAAAATTTATATATATGTCCGTAAGAATATGTTGAAAATCATATAGATAAAACCATTGGATATAAACTTTATGTTACTAAAATTAACTTTTATATATATATATATATATATAAGATAAATTTGAAAAAACAATTTACATATTACACTTGTTTAGAATTAATTTCAATTTCAACTATTTTAATTCAACGCAATATAATTATTTTCAAAATAAGTTAGCATATTTCATTTTATAATTCTAGAATATTTACAAAAACATATGAAAAATATTAAATAATATTCTCACACTCCTATAATTTCTTCCTACATCTTAATAGGGTGTGTAAAATGTCAAAAATATCTCTATGCAGTTCATCCAGAATATTCTGGATTGAGTGATATGAAAATTTTACACAAGTCAAAAATTAAAAATTTGAATATAAATTATATCATCTAAAAATATTTCATACTATATAATCCAAAATATATTTATGAATTGACAAATTCAAAAATTATTTTTCTTTTTTGAATTGATGAATTCGAAATTAATTAGCCAATCTGAAATTAGTTTTTTCATTTTCAATTAGTCAATCTAGAAATAATTTTTTTACTTCCAGATTAACCAATTCAAAATTATTTTTTTTCATGAACAATCCAGAAGGCCAACTTAGAATTATATTTTTTCTTCACTTTCAGATTGACCCATTTGAAACTTTGTTTTCTTATAAATATTTTGATATGAAACTTGATTTGAAGGCTAGAAGAGATTCCCATTTCAGGGTCCACCTACATCAACACCCTATACACATACCTTTGATACCTGATGCACTTATCTTATTTTTTTTTTTCTCTTTATCATTATGGATGAGTAATGAATAAGTATCTTAATAGAATAATAAGCCAAACCTGGAAAGGAGAGGGGTTTTTAGAGCTTGAAGTGTGGACACCAATGCATATGAATCAAATACATACGTGAGTTAAAAAGTAAAAGACAATAACTATATACCTATTACACATGACATGTTACACTGAAAATACATACGTGAGTTAAAAAGTAAAAGACAATAACTATATACCTATTACACATGACATGTTACACTGAAAACAATAACATGTTTGTTAATGAATTTTTAGTTCATAAATAATATAACAAGTAAGAAAAGTATTATATCCACCATAAAATAAAATTTGATTGTAAATTAAATTACAATTAATTGTATTATAAAGGAATAAACAATTGATAATGATTGAATGAATTGAGTTATAACAAAACAATGAATAGTAAAAATGTGAATTTAATAATTAAAAAAACCTTGGGATTGAATTGTAATATTTTTTTCGTATACACTCTTAACCTAATTTAATATCACCTTTTCCAAAAGCCTTTTTAACCTTATTCTTCTAGTATTGAATTTCATAAACTAAATTACTTAGCTTTTATCCCTAGTCGTTAGAATTACCTAGTTATAAGCAGTCATTACACTATAATCCATCCCTCAACTTATACATGTAATGCATTTACATTTAGTTCCAATTCTAAAGAATGCTTTCCAATTCCAAAACGTAAAACAAAGGCTTTTGGATTCAATGATATAAAAATAGAGTTAACAGTGCATTTGAAGTGAGAATTTACATTTAATTCCAAAAGAAAGAAAGTTAGCTACGCATGATAGCCATGAAAATACAAAAGAAAAAGAAAAGAATAGAGCTTGATGACAGCGGCCTCCAAGAGAGATCTCCACAAATGAGAGGTGATGAATGAGAAGTGATTGTGTTCCTATGTTTGACCCTAGCCTCCCTTTTATAACTTTCACCCCTTGAATTAGGTCAAAGTGCGGCTGTTATTTCGTAAGTCATGTCTTCAGTAACGTTGACATCTCCAATTTAGGATTTCGCTTATGATGGACTTTAAGTGAATTTTAGTCCAGGCTTTGTCTTTAGCTTAAACGAAAAGTCACTTATTCTCTTTTTCTGTCCCTTTCCTTTCCTTAATTTCGGCACTTCTGCTCCCTTCTCAGATTTAACATAATTCTCAACAAAATTTTCTCTTTCCACAATAAAAAGCATTAAATTGCAAAATCAATAATAAAAGAAAATAAAATCAAATCTAAACCGAATTAATAACAAAATCAATCTAATTACTAACGGAATCAATCATAAAATCTGGATAAAATCAACTAAAATTCAACTCTTATCACCTGTTGAACGAAAGAATGAAACAAAAAATTAGAGAAAGAATGCTTCTATTATTTCTAATAAAAACCGAATATTATTTACAATATACTTTATTTATAGATATAGAGTAATTGTATACAAACTAACTAACAAACTTGTGTTGCAATTAATTAAAATGCTTCAACTTAATTCAAGTACTCAAAAGATACTCCAACTCAACTCTTAGTTTGTCAACCTTATCTCTGTTCAAAGGTTTATTTAATAAATCAACTATTTGCAACACAGTTGGATAATATCTAGTTCCAACATTCTAATGCTTAGTTCCCTTGTAAAATGAAATATAATTTTCATGTGCTTATTTGTAAAGAACCAACAATATAATCAGCCCCATAAAATGTTAATGTCATAATTGATTGTTTTTTAGAACACTACGAAATTGGTGCACCTTTGAATTTGAATAAGTACATATTGGTGCTCCTTTTATCCCCGTATCAATTTGAATCTAAGTAACTCAAAAATCAATTTGTAGTTGATTTTTATTTAAAAATAATACTCTAAATTTCAGTGTTCCTTTTATGTATCTTAATAATTTCTTTTTTACAAGTAAATGTACCTTTTTCGATTATTCATAAATTTATTGATCAATCTAAAAAGCAAACCTACTATTGTAAAAATATCTCAAAGAACCAACCATTTATTTGTACAAAGCACGCCTACAACGTCTTATTTTTCATTCAATTCTCTAGTTTTTATATTTATGTTTGTTGGACTTGTCCATTACAATCCTCCATATTAAATTTTCAAAAACTTTCTGGAACAAGCTTTCTGGAATTTCCAGAACGGTATTTCTAGAATTTGTGGAACAAAACTTCCAAAACAAAATTTCCATAAAAGAATTTCCAAAATCTATGAAATACAACTTGAAACTAGTTTTTCAAAACAAAGATTTCCATAACAAGATTTTTGCAACGTATATAATACCTTTTAGAATGAATTTTTTAGAGTTTTCTAGAACAAGCTTTCGAGCATGAGTTTTTATTTATTTTTTTTCTTTTTATGGCAACACGTTCTCTTTCTCTCTCTTATTCTTTCTCTATAACATTCTCTTTTTCTTCTTCTGCTACAACTTCTACGACAACGAGTACAGTTAGAAAATGATGGTGTGGGGTGGCTTAATAGTGAGGGTACAGTTAGTAAAGTTAAAGCCTATTAAGTAGTGTAATACAAGCCTTTAAGGATTAATTTTTCTTTATCCTTTTAACAAAAAGGTGGATTTCTTTTCCAACACTTCTACAATTTCTTGGTGTACTCCATAATTTTGAAAATGACCAATTTATTCTTCTTTAAAGTAATTTTTAGATTACCGGTTTTAGAAATTTTCTAGAACACAATTTCTGAAATTTATAAAATAAAATTTCTAGAACATATGAAATATATTTAAAATTTTCTAACATAAGATTTATGGAACTACCTTTTTCAGAATGTATATAATATAACATGAGTTTTCCATAACAAAATTCTTCCTCCACCCCCATACCCTCTTCCTGCAACCCCATATTTTTTTTTTCCACAACTGGCCTTTATGAAATTACATAAATACCCTCATTTTCGTTTTTTGAAATTGTGAACCGGATGGGGGTGCATCCGGTTCTCATTTTAAAAAAAAAAATACAAACCTGACGACTCCATAAGTTCTCAACCCAGCAGATAGGAAAATCCTCAAATTCGCCATCGACAGCCCCCCAAATCCCAAATCAACTACTCTAATCATCAATATCACCTACTAATTGCTAATAAACATCATAAATTGGTTACCTAATGCTTCTATGAAGGATTAATTGAAAGATTTTGAATAACGAAGGAACGAAAGTCGCGAATGGCTTACCTAAACCGGACGAAGGTTCTCTTAACCGGACGGTTTGTATTTTTTTTTTAAAATGAGAACCGGATGCACCCCCCATCCGGTTCACAATTTTAAAAAATTAAACCGGATGGCCTAGTCATCCGATTGAGAAGGGGAGGGGTTTTATTAAGATAGGAGTATTTATGTAATTTCATGAAGGGCAGTTATGAAATAAAAAAATTATATGGGGGTGCAGGAAGAGGGTATGGGGGTGGAAGAAGAATTTGTCCAGTTTAGAACTATTTTTTTTTCGCATCGAGTTCTCTCTCTTCTTCTTCTACAACTTTATCCCTCTTTTCTTTCTTTTCTGCAACGATGATGATGCAGCAACAACAGAGGTGACGTGATGTATTGAGAAAGGGTATTTTAGTTTTTTTCTTAGTAATGGATGCAATTTGTAATGGTGGGGTGTAGGAAGCCAAAGCTGAAAAGGTATTGTGGGCCGCCCAACTATTAGCTTTCTGCCTGTATTTATCTAAACCTAACTCCTTGAGACTACAATAAGAAATGGCAATTGCTTCCTGCACGCTCTCATTTGCTTTTTATATCCCATCGTACTTTTAGAATATCAAAATTATTTTTGAGGGTATAAAGTTGGCTTCTGAAAAATATTTTTTGAAATGAATATCAGGAAGTATAAAAATGATTTTCAAAAAATATTTTCTAATTTTGGGATGCAAAAATCAGTTCTGAAAAAATGTTTTTTGAAATTCAGGAGTAACTTCCGAAAAACGTTTTCCAGAATAAACCAAAACTTTGAAAAACATTAGGTTCCAAAAAAACGTTTTCCGAATTTCTTTCAGAAAATGATTTATGTACGGAATTAAAAAAAAAAAACCCACCCAACCCCTCTGTCCCACCTTTGCAAATTAACCACAAAATCCACCATACCCTCGTCACACTCCTACATTAAAATCAAAACCATTATAGCAAACCCAACCCAAGAAACCCTTCAAAGTATCCACACATTCAAATCAATACAATCCTTCACTAAAATTTTCAATCACAAATCATCACATTTTATCTCTACACACTTAAAATGCATAATGTTGCCAACATCCTCCGCTCCACCGCCGCTTCGCCACTTCAACCAAATTATCGTCGCTCGTCACCGCTTGTCCGCCAGAAGCTCTTCATAACCGCTCTGCACTGCACCTCCACAACACCTCAATCAGATAACCCTTTTCTCCTTCTCTTCACTCACAGAGGCATCACGGTTCATTCCATTTTTTATAAGGTGCAGGAAGTAAATGTCGGGTGCAGTAAGCAATTGCCCGAAGAAATTCACTACTCTTTCTAATTATTAGCCTAACCATCAGTCCTTTCTATCATTAACACCCTTGGATGGTGGAAGCTAGTCCCAGAATTTTGCATACAATCTTGAATAGGATGCTTTGTAGATTAAATACCCTTTTCATTTAGCTTTGTTCTAAATTTCTTCTCATTTCAGTATTTGTTAGATTAAAAAATAACATGAATATAAGTATATATTATGAAAAAAAATTGTTGGAACAAAGTTTCATTTCTAATCATACTAAACTGGCGTACAGATTCAAATTTCCAATCTTAATAAAATGTTAGAAATTTTTAAGTTTAAAAATCTTAATAAAATTTAAATTTTTTACTACATTTTACAACATCTCAATTACATTTTCTACATAAACATTTGTAGTAGAAGAAAATAAAAAGTAAAATAAATTAAATTTTTATATAAATTAAAATTAACTTATATATATACATCACAAATTTTGGAAAAACTAGATCAGACCAGGTCTATAAAATTTAAATATACTAGTTGATTTTAATGTATAAAAAAAAGTTATTTTTCTTATGTTTAAATCCACTTTTGGTTCCTGTAGTTTTATGATGTCCAATTTGTCTCAATAAAATTTTGACTGTCAAGTCTATCATTAATAGCTTAAATAAATGAATAGTTAACACTATTTTTACTTATAAACATGTAGTATTTGTTATAATGAATTAGATGACATATCAAAATAGGACAAAAATTGCTTAATTGTAAAAAATTGAACGACTAAATCCGATTAAAGTTTTTTAGAAATCAAAATTATATATTTATGAAATATATGGACTACAAGGAAATTTCAGCCTACTTTTTTCTCTTAAAAATATAATTAAGAAAATGTTTATCTAGAACTTAATTAACCTCAATTCTTGAAAATCATTATACATATACAAGGGGAAATGTCAATTCATCATCATAAAATTTCTTCTTTATTGTTTTTGTGGTTGAGTGTATATAGTAGTAAATTGATACATAATAAACATTTTCAGCAACAATGCACTAGCAATTGTAACATCAATACCAAATTTTTAAGCTGTGTTTAATTGACCTTACCTAACCAACCATGCAGAATATGTCACATATATTAAAACAAACCACACGGGGAAAGAGAAATGTGCGAATCAAAGATAGAATAAAAGATGATGCAATTCTCGTATAGGAAAATTCATATGAATTGTCATACCAACTACGTCATATATAGTATTTGGTACACGTGAAACATTTAGGCAATAAATGGCAACCATAGACTTGAAAACAAGGAATGTCCAACTTCTGCTAAATTATGCAGGCAATGAAGCATCCTATTGTTGTGGATAAGAACGCAATCCATATATAATTGGATAACCACGAAGAAAGAAACACACAAATAGACGAGTTCAATTAACCCTAGACACATGACTAGTGTAAAATATGAGTTGTGTACTATTACTATAGAAAGGAAAAGAGTTGTCTTTTTAAGACGAGGGGATGTGAATTTTTCATCTCTAAGCTTTGTCAATTTCTTGACGACTCAGAATTCTAACTTTGCTGACTATAAAAGAGAGGTATATTTTTAAAGACCCTTCGATGCTTAAATTGTGAAAATTTTAAATAAAAGAATATATTTTAACATTGGAATGTATTTATAAGATGATAAAATTAAGTAAAATAATGTATAATTTGTTTTTAATAAGTTCTTAAACAAGTGACTAATAACAATATTTAATTTTGATATTAATAACAATCGACCTATAAATTAAATTTGAGATTCTATGAGACGATTAAGTATACAAGCATAGAATCCAAAAGAATAAGTTAAATGAGCACGTGAATGATTAAATCTTCATTTCAAGAATGAATGAGTTTAATATGTGTGGACTTATTACAATTGCTTTGATAAAAGTTGAGTATTTATGAACTAAACTTTTACTACAATATGTTTTATGAGTAATTATGAATCTATCTTTTGATGCTCGTATTTATTAAAGGTTATGTTTTTTCAATGCTTGCTAACGAGGAGTTTAATGTCGTATCATGTAGGTAGTAATATCTTGTTTCTCACAACATGTTATCTTATAGGAAGTGACATTTTTAAAGGTCACATCCTTTCACAATAAATTTTTAAATCATCTTTTTTTTTCAGAACTCACTTACTGTTACTTTCAAGTTTACATTAAGTTTACATTTTCTTTTAGATTTTGAGAACACTTTAACTAGTTTTTCAAGAGAATATTAGCATATTTCTTTTCCTTCATTCATAACCTCTCGTAGCTTTTTGTTCAATTTCTTTAGGTGTGTTTTTTCTTATAGTGTCAAATTCATTTTCTACATTTTCTGATTCCTTCCATGGACGTAGCCATCTTGTAATTAAGAAGGTTATCAACATTAAATATTAATCATTTTCAAAGATTCACACTAACTCATTCTCGTTGAAAAGGGAATATGTGGGAAAATATCTCATCTCTCTTACTAGGGCAAAATAACAAATTGATAACCCTGAATGACAACACTTCCCTTATAACCATCATTAATAATGGTAGTCATAGTTTTGAAATTTTCTTCAAGTGTACGATGATGGTTGCTTTTGAATATTCATCATATTCAGTCTACAACAAAAATTTTAGAGAAAACCATTATCATAGAGCGAATATGACGATGATTCAAAAGCAATCGTCATTGTATTCTCGTTTATATAGTGATTTTATGATATTTATTGAGTTATGTAATAAATGTCACGGTTATTTAATTGATGCAAACATCAAATAACAAACAAAATAAAAAAGTAGGATACAAGAATGATTATTAATGAGAATTGTCTTTGTATGCCCACCTTTAATGATGGTTGTCCATCCCCATTAATGCACCAATGACCTTTGTTCCCCTAGTGGAATTATCACCATAGTGTCCTCCCATGAACGTAAGAGAAAAACCCCTTCCCAAGAAGCTGTTGAGACAATTGGGTCAAGTTTCATTAGAGGAAAACAAAAAAAGATAGTTTTTCCTCCATTCTTAATCTCCCACAAAATTCCATTGAATAGTTATTTTTCTCCTCTAATGCATATATGGAACAGTGTGTCATGGTCAAGATCTACATTGCAGAAGGGAGGCTGTACATGAAACCCCCACTCTATGCTTTTTTCCCTCTACCTTTCTTTGAATGTCATAAGTTAACTACTATGAATGTTGTACCTAGCCAATTTTACCAAAATAGTTAGGCTTTCTTGAAAGATTTCAAATACTTTGTCAATGTCTCTAAATAACTCTCACCATAAATAAATCCATGTATTTTCTTCCAATTAAAGTATGACTCTATAGTTAGTTGGGTATCATTAAATGGTGCCCAACATGATCCCTTTTTCTTATGATTTATATTTCATTTTCTCAAAATTCATAAAAGAAAATTCTTTAATTAAAATGCTCTCTTTAGAATGTCAAAAAGATCTTTCTTTTTGACCCACATCTTACACTTCTATTTCTACTATATTGGCAAAGGCCCAATAAATTAAAGTTGAGGGTTGAATATCTTCTCAGTGTCAAAGATAGACATCGAAATTATCAAAAATCTTCCTCGTCCAATCAGTTACAAAGGGTAAAAACTTATGCCTTGTTGGATGCTTCGACTTTTGAAAATTTATGTCGGCAAGGTGTATAACCCTTCAACATTTGATGATTCATCCACAACTTCTAACACCTTGAAATATGTAGTCTTCTTTTGGTTTTCGACAATGAGAGTTAGGGACGTACTTTTTCTCTTTTTGTTGTATTGAATCACCTTTTCACAAACTTTTAAGTTCCTAGTAAGTTTTTCTAAGGTAAACTTCTCATGATCTTTATGTTGGAACAATTAGCTCTAGAAGGGGGGTATAGAGCCACTCTTTTCGCAAACAAAAGTTTTATGTTGGTTCACCTAAACTTGTAAGTTATATGCAATTTTCCCTTAAGATAACATCTTAAGATATTTTGCTAAAAATGTAATGATTACAAACGAGTACACAAACCACTCATTCTTATAATGAGTACGCTAAATACTCCTACTTATCGTGTCTTAATATATTCCTAAGACTAAGACTTCAAAACAAATAACTAAAACCTATCAAAGAAAGGATAATTTATATTCATTGGATTGCTTCGCATAGTAAAATATTACAAGGTTTTAATCACCTGCAAAGAGCACTCAGAAGCGTAGGAATACTAGAAGGTTGTATAATACTTGTCTCCATCTTTGTTTTTTTCTTATTAATCTTTTATATAGGATTCTGAAGATGATTGTTGCTTGATAAAGGCCATATTTCAGTGCTTTCAAACTGTAAATTCTGGATAAATTAATACCTTTGGTGTTGAGAGCAAGCATTTAATGTATATATTTTGACTAGTAATTAATGAAAAATGCATTATGACTCCAGATTGATAAGGAGAAGGATTTCAAGAAGAATTGAGAAGAACCAGAGAAGATGAGCTGGAAAAGAAAGACAATACAGTGATTAAAGAAATACAAAAGAGAAGAGCATACTGTTAGTGATAAATTGCTTAAGCGTCAAATTCAGATTGAGCTAGAAGTCACTAAAGTATGAAATGGCACAAAAACCTAAAATTGGCAGGAGGTATAAATGAGGACAGAATCTTCATTGAAAAGGGCGGTCTGGCGGCTACAGTCGAGAACAGTGCCCTGCAGAAGAAATTCCATTGTATTCATGGCTTCAATGTGTAACTAATTTGCATCTATTTTGGGATTGAATGTAATTTCCTCACACTTTGTATTCTTATTGTTCTTCTTGATAATGCATGAGTTATTCAGACTGTATTTTCTATGTGTGCTTAAAGCTTGAAGCATTTGCGCAACTGTTTCTTGAACTAAGAGTCTTGAAATTAACTGGAAAGTAGTTTTAAAGGTTGGAAATCATAGAGAGTACCCATTACAATGCAACACCAGGGATGTGTTTCATTGTAATGGTTGCGTACAACAACTACGCTTAATGCGGGTTCACCCTCCATGAACGCTGGAAAACAGTATCATGCAAGAGGACCTATGAATTTCAATACACGAGGAATCGGGTTGAATGAATCTTATTTGTGCAAAGTTATAGGATGAACATGCTTTATTAATGATTTATGGTTAAGAATACAAATAGGTGAGTTAATGAGTTCAATCCCAAGATAGTTTCCCCATTACTGCATTTATACTCTGTTTTACAGTCTATTTTTATACAACCCATTACTGTTTGCAATCTGTTCTGAATCAAACCTTTAACCGCGTTTAGCTTAAGCTAATACACTAGCTGAAGCTCAATTAATACCATTCCCTGTGGATTCGACACTCGTACTTATTTCTCTATATTACTTCTTGACTTGGTATACTTGCCAAAAAGAGTCATCAAGTTTTTGGCGCCGTTGCCGGGGAATGACGTTTATTGAGTAGTAACACGTGTAGTTACTTAAGGAAGTAAATACCTGTAAATACCATTTTATTTTATTTTTAGCATTAGATATTAATATACCTTGTTAACTGCTGACAACTATGTGTTTAGACTGTGATTTATGCTACTGAGAGGCCAGGTTCCTCAAGACCAATTGTAATTTGACGAAGAAATAGAGAAAACAGCAAGGAGGAATCGTGGTAGAAGGAGGAGAGAGCAACAGAGCTTGGAAAGGGAACAACACATACCAAATTCTGATTCATCTACTGTAGAGAGCAGAGAGGAGATCATCATGGCAGATCCTGGAAACAATCCACTAAGGAGAATCCTGAGAGACTATGCAATGCAACAGGGTCCTAGGCATTTTTCAAGCATAGCGATTCCAAACACCACCAAATATGTGGAGATGAAACCAACATTTCTCAGTCTGATCAGCAGCCACCAATTCACGGGAATGGACCACGAGGATCCATATACACACTTATCTACCTTCTACGAGTTGACTGACACTATGGGCTTTGGAGATGCAGAGATTGATGCAGTCTACTTGAGGTTATTTCTGTTTTCATTGGCGGGAAAGGCTAAGGAGTGGCTGAAATCGCATCCTAACCAGAGTCTCACCAACTTAACTGATGTAGAAGAGAAGTTTCTTAATAGATTTTTTCCCATGTCAAGATACATCAAAGCCAAATCTGATATTTCAACCTTCAGGCAAGGAAATGATGAGGCCTTTTGTGATGCATGGGAGAGGTTCAAAACAATGCTGCGAAGATGTCCCAACCACGGTTTTGAAGATATTGCTCAATTAACCATTTTCCACAATGGACTCAGACCGGACACAAAAATGATTTTGGATGCTGCAGCAGGTGGAACTATGATGGCTGTAGACGTGGAACAAGCCACCCGAATTATTGAAGCACTTGCCTCTACTGATTACTAGGCATAGCATGATAGACACCATGTACAACCGAAGAAGGGAATGTTAGAATTAAGCACCACAGATGCTTTACTTGCTCAGAACAAGATTCTGACTCAGCAAATGGAGGTGATTACTAAGCAACTGGCGAATCTGCCCAAGCAGTTGCATGCTGTCCAAAATTCTCAAGGGCAGAATCAAATTATGAGGTGTGACTTCTGTGGAGGCAACCATCTAAATGGCAATTGCTCTTATCAAAATCAGTCAGAGGAGGAAGCACTTTATATGAGCAATCAAGGGAGGCAGACTGGATTTCAGAATAATTATCACAATAATATGGCACTAGGGTGGAAGAACAATTTAAATCAAGGAACTGGGTGGAAGCAAGAGGCTGGACCATCCAATAGACAAACGCCTTTTCAACAGCATCAAAATTTCCCCACTGTGCATGAGAGAACATCCAAATTGGAGGACACATTAGAGAAGTTTATACAGGTTTCACTATCTAATCAGAAGAACACTGAAGCATCAATTCGAAATCTAGAAACGCAGGTTGGTTAGTTGGCCAAGCAAATTTCAGAACAGCAAGGTAGCCAATTTTCTGTGAACATGCAACCTAATCCCAAAGAACAGTGCAAAGCAATTTCTACTAGAAGCGGGAAAGTTGTGGGGGCAGGCATAGGAGATAACCTCAGACCAGAAAAAACTGCAGTAGAAGAAAGGATTGATGAAGGTGAGGAATCTAAACTGCAACCAGAAAAATCAGAGAGCAAAAAACAAAACTCCAATTTGGAAGAAGTAGCAGCACAACCCGTGGTGAAAGAAAAGGAACAGAAATTACCCATGCAAAATATTCCATACCCTCATACTCCATCAAGAAAAGATGCTGAGAGGCAGTTCAGGCGATTTGTGGAAGTTGTCAAGAAATTACAGATCAACATACCCTTTACAGAAGCTTTGGAACAGATGCCCATCTATGCAAAGTTCATGAAAGAATTGCTTACCAAGAAGAGGAAGTTCCCAGAGCAGGAGACCATAGAGTTGGAAGCAGGCTATAGTGCAATCATCCAAAAGACACTACCTCAAAAGTCCAGTGATCCAGGGAGTTTCACTCTTCTTGTCACCATTGGAAACTTGACTGTAGGAAAAGCTCTGCTGGATTTGAGGGCAAGTATAAATCTGATTCCATTGTCTATACTTAAGAAGATAGGAGATGTAGAAGTGCGGCCAACTAGAATGACCCTTCAGTTAGCAGATAGATCAATCAAACATCCCTATGGGATTGTGAAAGATTTATTGGTTAAAGTGGACAAGTTTATGTTTCCTGTGGATTTTGACATTATGGAGATGGAAGAAGATTTGGAAGTACCCTTGATATTAGGAAGGCCTTTCATGAAGACAGCTAGAGTCATGATAGATGTAGACAAGGGGAAGCTAAAGGTTTGTGTCCAAGATGAAGAGGTTAGCTTCAATGTATTCGATGCTATGAAGCACCCTTCAGATTCAAAGGGATGTTTTCGGCTGGATGTCCTTAACAGAATCTGTGAAGAGCAAAGGCAAAGCCTATTGATGACAGAGCCCTTAATGAGAATTCGTGATGGCTGTAAGGATCAACCTGAAGATCTTGATGAGGGAGAATTGAGTCAGTTGAAGAAAGACCAAGACAGAGGGAAAGCGGCAGAAAATACAGTAGCTCAAGAAGCAGAAGATGTGGGAAATAAGAATCACAATCAGACTCTAGAGCTCAAGCAGTTACCTGCCCACCTAAAGTACGTATTTTTGGTCGAGGATAGTAAGAAGCCTGTGATAATCAGTAATGCCTTGACAAGAGAGGAAGAAAATCGGCTGATAAAGGTCTTGCAGGAGAATCAAGAGGCAATTGGGTGGACGCTGGCAGATTTAAAGGGAATTAGCCCCTCCTATTGCATGCACCACATATACATGGAAAAGGACTACCAACCAGTTGCACAGCCACAGAGAAGGTTGAACCCCACTATGAAAGAGGTGGTGAAAAAGGAGGTTCAGAAATTGCTTGAGGCAGGGATGATCTATCCCATTTCTGATAGTGCCTGGGTGAGTCCAGTGCAGGTTATGCCAAAGAAGGGGGGTATGACTGTAATTCACAACGAGAGAAATGAGCTGATTCCTACACGAACGGTCACTAGTTGGCGCATGTGCATAGATTATAGGAAGCTGAACCAGGCAACCAGGAAAGATCACTTCCCTCTACCTTTCATGGATCAGATGCTTGAGAGATTAGCAGGGAAGGCCTATTACTGCTTCCTTGATGGTTACTCAGGATATAACCAGATTGTGGTCAATCCTGAGGATCAAGAGAAAACGGCTTTCACGTGTCCTTTTGGCATCTTTGCATATAGGAAGATGTCGTTTGGTCTATGCAATGCTCCAGCAACCTTCCAACGGTGTATGCTCTCCATATTTGCTGATATGATTGAGGAGAGTATAGAGGTATTTATGGACGACTTCTCGGTCTTTGGAGCTACATTTGACTCATGTTTATTGAATTTGGAAACTGTGCTGAGAAGGTGTATTGAGACCAATTTAGTGCTGAACTGGGAAAAATGCCATTTTATGGTAACATAGGGAATTGTACTGGGGCATAAAATCTCCAAAGAAGGAATTGAAGTGGATGGAGCAAAGGTAGATGTTATTGAAAAGTTGCCACCGCCAGTTAATGTGAAGGGAATTAGAAGTTTCCTTGGGCATGCTGGATTCTACAGGAGGTTCATCAAAGACTTTTCCAAAATCTCAAAGCCCTTATGTAATTTGCTGAACAAGGATAACAACTTCAGCTTCAATGAAAACTGCTTGCATGCCTTTGAAGAATTAAAAAGAAGACTGGTTACAGCTCCTGTGATCACTGCTCCAGATTGGCAGTGCAATTTTGAATTGATGTGTGACGCCAGTAGTTATGCAGTAGGTGCTGTGTTGGGGCAGTGGAAGGAGAAGGTATTTAGGGTGATTCATTATGCTAGTAAAATTCTGAATGAGGCACAGACTAACTACACCACAACAGAGAAGGAATTGCTGGCAATAGTCTATGCCTTAGAGAAATTCAGATCATATCTGATTGGGTCCAAGGTCATAGTGTTCACTGATCATACAACAATTAAGTACCTGCTGTCTAAACCAGATTCAAAACCAAGGCTCATTCGATGGGTTCTGCTGTTACAAGAGTTTGATCTTGAGATTAAAGACAAGAAAGGTTGTGAAAATTAGGTGGCTGATCATCTCTCAAGATTGGTCAATGAAGAAATTACAAGAGCAGAGGCAGATATCCTCACTGAATTCCCAGATGAGAAGATATTAGCTATTCAGGAAAGGCCATGGTTTGCTGACTTGGCCAATTTTAAAGCAGCAGGAGTAGTACCCGAAGATGCAAATGAGGAATGATCGGAGTGAAATGAAATGGACAATGCAGAAGATGAACAAGTGCAATGGCAGCTTTCAAGAGTGAGAACGGAGAAAATGTGTTTTCTGGAGAGCTAGGGTTTGGGCTAGAGCGCGCAAGATGAGAGGTGAGTCACCTCTGCTATTTAAATATCATTTATTTTATTTTATTTTATTTTTGTTTTTATTAGAAAAAGGCGTCAATGAACCTAGCTTAAGCTTGCAATTTAGCTCACACATCCCCACACTAAACTCCCTTACGAAAATAACTGCCAAACAACATATTCATCCTCCAACAACATTGTAACTTCCTAAAATTGTCTAATCCTAAAATGCATCTACTACCAATTTAAAAACATCAAACTAAAAGAAAACAAAGATTGAAACTACTGGGTTGCCTCCCAGCAAGCGCTCGTTTAACGTCAGATAGCTTGACGCCTGATCACTATGCGTCCTTGAAGTGAATCACTGTGGCTTGTTTCTCAACATCGCCACCTTGGTAGTGCTTGAGCCTTTGGCCATTTATCCACCAGCTTCTCTTTAAAGTAGGGTCTTCTATTTCAACAGCTCCACTAGATTGAACTTGTTTAACAATGAACGGGCCTGACCATTTGGACTTCAACTTTCCTGGGAACAATCTCAGTCTTGAATTAAATAATAGCACTGCTTGTCCTTCCAAAAATGTTCTATGCTGAAGTTTCTTGTCATGATGCTTCTTGGTCCTTTCCTTGTAAAGCCGAGAGGAATGTAAGCATTGAGTTTTATTTCCTCCAGTTTATGTAACTGCAGTGTCCTCTTCTTTTGTGCATCCTTGGAGTCAAAATTCAGCAGCTTCAAAGCCCAATAAGACTTGTGCTCCAATTCAACAGGCAGATGGCATGTTTTGCCATAAATCAATTGAAATGGGGAGAGGCCTATTGGTGTTTTGATTGTTGTTCTATACGCCCATAGTGCTTCGTCCAATTTGATTGACCAATCCTTTCGAGCAGAACTGACTGTCTTCTCAAGGATTCTTTTAATCTCCCTATTTGAGACCTCTACTTGCCCATTTGACTGAGGATGATAGACAGTTGCCACTCTATGCTTCACATCATAATGCTCTAAGACTCTCTTCAGCTGAGAATTACAAAAGTGCGTGCCTCCATCACTGATCAAGAACCTAGGTGTCCCAAACCTACTGTTTGCAATTTGTTCTGAATCAAACCTTTAACCACGTTTAGCTTAAGCTACTACACTAGCTGAAGCTCGATTAATACCATTCCCTGTGGATTCGACACTCGTACTTATTTCTCTATATTACTTCTTGACTTGGTATACTTGCCAAAAAGAGTCATCATTGCTTCATGACACTGTTACAATATGATTTTCTTTAATCAACTTGGCCAGATACGTTGTTTTAACATTGTATTCCTTGATGTGTGTTGACTAGAAGCTTGATAAAGAAATCTTCAATATGTTGGAGCTTTTGGATTCTCTTTATAAGGAAAAATTTAATCACAAATAATAAAGATAAGATTGAATTGCAATTTAATAGTGTATCACGAGTCTTTTGTTTACTTTTTTATGTTCTAATATAATATTCTCCCTATATAAAACATTTTGTAATTAAAATGCAAATATAGTTTCATTGTTACTAAAAGGTTTGCATTTTATCTTACAAATAACTTGTGATTATGACTTTGATTACATGCTTTGATTTAACCATAGAAAAATAACTATTATTAAATCATCTGATGCTTGAAGTGTTCATTGGACAATCTAATGTAGTTCAACTAGCATAAAACACACATTATAAGGTTCATGTGAATATAACACACATACACACAAGACTAACTTGTTTAACATTTGTTATCATAACTCTCTTGAAGAGATTACACTAGGTTAGTAGTTTAGAGTCTCAATGCCTTAAACACTCACAAGATTAATTTTTGGGATCTTTAAGGAGTAGGAAGAGTATTTAAGATTTTATCATTAACATCACAATTCTCAAGAACTCTACCTAAGGAAAGAAGTTCATTGATAATTATTTCGAATCTTCAAAACTTGTCTTCTTTACTTTCACTTTCTTTCATTTTGAATAATTGATATTGGTGTGTCAAAAGATTGAGTTGTTTTTTTCTTTATACTTCCTTTGATCCTTCATATATGACAACTAGCGTGTCTCACATTTGTTTCAAACACTTGAAGGCATGTACCTTTGCATATTCCTCTTCAAAAATAGAACAATAAGAGCGTTGTGTGCTCTTGCCTTCACTCAATACCTATGTTTTCATTCTTCAAACTTTTGTATCAGTTACTGGGCCTCATCTAGGGTATGTGATTTCCATTTTCCACAACATCTAACATCTCCACATGTCATGATTTAAAGAAAGGAAGCATCCTCTATCTCTAGTAGTCATATTTTACATCTTTGAACATAGATGGATGGTTGATGGCATGACCTTCAAACTCTATAAGTCTTACTATAGAATCGTGCCTCTCATTTTGCCAACTAAAGCAGTAGGCAGGCTTTAGAATAGGGTATTAAATAGAGTCACAAACTTTTATTGCAAACTATTAAACTATCTAATAAAAAAGAACTTAGAAAGATATCAACACAACATATTTATACTAGTTCACTTAAAACTCTTACACTATCTCTAGTCATTTCTTCCTTAAGTCACACTTAAGAGGTTTCACTAATAAAAAATTTAATTACAAATGAGTGTACCAACCACTCCTAGTTATCCCTTCTCAAGTTGTCCCTAAGACTGAGAACACAAGCATCTTTTTTTGCACTCTTTGCTACAAATGCAAAAAAGAATGATTGAATAAATGTTTACCCTCAAAGAGAGCATATAATAAGTGTTTCCTCACAAATGGATAACATCAAAAAACTGAAAAAAATAAAAGGTTACTAAATACTTGATCATACAAAGTGCTTAATGTAACATCCAAAAATTTTGTTTAGAATATTAGGTAGGAGAGTTACTTAGGTTCTTTTAAACATAGTTTCAGAGTGTCTTCACTAGAAAAGATTTACTCCACAGATTCGACTTCACTCAACGAAATTATGCAGAAGAGAGTTTTGTTGTTTTTTTCTAAACAATTTGTTTAGCCAATTTTCAATCCATTAAGTGTAGGCCAGAATCACTCAAGGCAGGCCAACTTGAGTCAACTATTTTTGGCTCAACTAATTTTCAATACTATACCAAAATTGCTTTTGGAGGAAATCCACTTAGTTCACAAAGGCTGAGCTTAGCAATTTTTCCTTGTTGAATGCCTTTTATTTTTTCTATTCTCTTGAAAATGAATCCGATTAGCACACGAGAAATGTGCTCAACGGGTTTAAGGCGTTGACAATGCAATTTCTAATAATCAACTCAGTAGGTTAAGATCGGCTCAACAAATTGTCTTATATCAGTTAAATATAAATAACTTTAAATTAAATATGTTACATTTTGAATTTTTTTATAAAATATTTCTAAAATCACTATTATTCTTTGATATGAAAGTCTTTGAGTATAGTACTATATCCTCAAATAATGAAAAATAAATAGATCCTCATTTTCCTTTACAAAATCATCATGATAACTACACCTTTCTCCAACGAACCTTCCTTTCTCTATACCTATCCCTGGCAAACGTTTTACTTGTTTCCAAGTGTCGCAACCGGGGTCACGACGGGGATGACGAACAAAACTATAATTTTTTTTATTTTAAATAAAATAGAGGAGTCGCCACCATAATTTATTAACAGAAAACTATGGAAAACCAAAAACAGGATAAGGCAAGTTCACAAAACCTGATTTAGAATCCGGGAGTCGGTTACGTGTGGGGAAGGTATTAGTACCCCACAACGCCCGTCCTAAGACGGTACCTTTAATTAAATAAGTAACCTGGGTGTAATTTTTTAAAAAACATTTATTTTCCCAAGAAAGATATTAAGATAAAACAAACAAAATATTTTTTTTTATTTTAGGGAGCCCTACAAGGTTTGACCTTGCTCCTACGTATCTCCATCAAGGATGAAGAATCAGGGTTATGTAGTTCTTTGAGAAAATTCGGTTGTTGAAATGTTCAATATTTTTTTTAGTTTTGAAAATTTTATATATTTTTTATTTTGAATGTTTTTTATAGTAAATTTCAAATTTGGATACTGTAGACGCGTGGTCCTTTGGTATTCCAGACAAAACTTCAAATTTGGGTACCGTAAACGCGTGCGGTCTTTTGGTATTCCAATCAAAGTTAAAACTTCCTGAATTAAACTCTTGTACGGTGTGAACGACCATTTTAAGAATTCAATCGAGTCATCATAACTTTTCAAATCAAAATTCAGATAGTTGGAAGTTAAATAAAACATTTTTTTTTTAAAAAGAAAAGAAAAACACAATATGTCAAAATTTTTTATTTTCTTTATTTTTATAGAAAAGGAATTAAAGGGGCATATATCAATAATGGTGTTGAAAAATAACATGCAACAGTTATATGCAACATAGAATTGATACTTTAATTTTAAGGGATCATGCATCTAAAAATGGAACATGAATGAATGAATTCTTGATAATGCAAAATTAGATATGGTGCCTGGTGACTTTTTTATTTGTGGGGACAGTTTTAGAGTAATTTTTGGAGCATAAAATACATGGATGAAGAATGTATGGAAGATGAAAGATGATGAATTTTTTATTATTTAATAAATAAGGAAAAAAAACAAAATGTTATAAAGAGCAAAAGGACCTCCTTTTTTTATCAAGAACACATGACTTACAAATTTCAAACTTCAAGATCCATATGAAAATTTAAACCTTACAAATCATACCTGCGTTCTTCAAAAATGATAGTCTCCTTTCCAAAAGTTTCTTGCTTCTCAGTTTTAAACTGAGTGTGGATAGTAAAACAGGAGAATCAATCTTCTCTGCTTTTTTTCTCTTTTTTCTCTATTTTTAACATGTTCTCCCTTTCTCTTCCTCCTCTCTCTTTCTTTCTTAAGTCTCCGTGCGTGCTTCCCGTTTTTTTCTTTCCCTCTTTTTTCTTCCTTCTCTTTGTTCTCTCTTTTCCTCTCCAGAATTCGTGTGTTTTTTTTTTCCAAAAACCCCTCAATCCCTTCTGTATCCGTTTCTCCTCCTTTTATTAAAGTCTCTCTCTTTTCTATTTTTTCTGTTTGTTCCGTTATATATTTTTTTAATTATTTATTTAAAACATTAACAGACAAATCTAAACTACTCTATTTTTTATTTTATTTATTTAAGCAAAACAGTTTTTTTATATATATTTATTTTAAAACTTGCAAATCAAGTATAGAAACAGTTATTTTTATTGTTATATTTGTTTTTATTATTTTTTATTTATTATTTATTTATTAATTTTCAGATGCTATTATTTTAAATTAAGATATTTTTTTTATTTTCGTTTTTTTATTATTAATTATTTATTTTATTATTATTTTTTTAGAAAAAATTATTTTTTATTTTTATTAATAGAAAAATTTAAATTTATTATTTTTATTTTATTTTTTATTGTTATCATTATTTTTCGAAAAAACTTAAATTAATAAATATTTTTTATGTTATTATTTTTTTATTTTTATTTTTTATGTTTTAATTAAAATATTATCCAAATAAAATCAGGTGTTGACACCCAGAAATAGTCGCAACAACATCTTTTCCAAGTTTGTGAACAGAGGACAAGTGTTTCAGATTTTTTGAGTTTTTAAGTTATGAATCCCTTTGAATAAAAGAGCTTGATACGTGTTAGAAAAGTGTAGGAGAATAAACTTCATGTTCAACGAATATGAATTTACACCGGTTATAAAATTAATCATTCAATATGAACACACTAAATGTCATTTTATGACTGACTTAAAATATTTCTTTTTTTTCTTCATTAAAACACTCATTTAATAATCGACTGTAAAAAGTTACTTTTCTAATAATTAATTCCTTCCCGTCTTTCAAAAACCAATTTCGTACCATACTTTATCACTTTTGACATAACTATAAAAATACACAACTGGACTACTTAAAATAATGAATAACTATAAAAAAAACATTTAAGACATTTTTTCAAAATAATTTACATTATTTAGAATTTTACTATAACTAAAGTCCAAATTAAAAATTGATCAGATATAACTTTTGTTTAAATTATTAAAGGCACGTCCCGAAATTACTAATAATAGTATGGTAGCAAAGAATGAATCATCACTAACACTTATAAATATTCAATTACCTAAACAATGATTAAAATATTTTTTATTTTATATATATGATGTGACCTTTTCTCATTATTTTTTTTCTTCTCTTTTTTCACGTTTTTATCTTTATATGGTCAATTGATCAAAGAGAAAGAGAAACAGAGTGGTATTTGTAAAAAAAAAAAAATTGAGTATCTTTTATTCTTTTTATCAGCATCTAAAAATTGCATTGATATAAATATCTATAATAATACACAGAAAAATCATAAATTACAATTTCCAGATTCTCATACTACCCTAACTATCTGTACTGCGACTTGACCCTAATCTATTTCATCTGTCCCACATAAAACTTTTTGAGTGTATTTTATAAATATGATAAATTTTAAATTAATGCATTCATAAATATGCTGATAAATGATAATATCAATATCTCATTAATTTAAATGTAAGAGAGTAATTGTTAAGCATAAAAAATACTGAAATGATTTTAAAAATATCACTGTTAAATTAGAGTAATTCTAAATGTAAGAGAATTATGTATATTGATATACATATATCTTGTTTGAAAAAGCAAATGAAGAGTGCAATGTGAATGTACAAATGTGAGGGTCCATATGTTTCATATGACACAACGAAGGTGTGTCTTTATGGGTTAAAATACCATGAATTGTTGTATCATGAAAGGTGGATTGATTTGGAGGATAGAAAGTGAGTGGGTCAGGATTAAGCTTCTAGCTATCATGCATTGCTTTCGTTGCCTGCCTCTGGACATTTCATGTATGTTTCTTGTTTAGGTGGTCTGGATTTTGCTTTTGCCCTGGGGAAGGATTTTGTCTACATTCTTTCTATCAGATTTTACAACACGTTAACCCGATTCCTCATCATATTTCTATTATTCCAATTTTAGCTTTAGTACAAATCAATCTTTCATTTCATTTCAGTATTTCAAAGTAATTTGTACATCTTAGTTTTCTTTTCTAAATAAAATATATCATTTACAAAAACAATTAAAATATTATTTACAAAAATTAAAGTATCAAATTTATAATTTAATTGAGTTGATTTAAATAACATGATTACAGTGGTTATTTAGTCATTGTTATGATTTTTCACGCCATATAAATTTATGTAAGAAACCTTCACTATTTGTTTTTGTTGGCAAATTGTTTTTGTTGGCAAAATTTAAAATTTGATTAAACAATTCTTTGTCAAGTTTAAATTGAGTTAATATTTTGAGTATTAGATAATGTACATTTGTTTTACTTTTATCATACAAATAAATAGCATGTAAGAGTTTTAAAAGAGTCAACGTTGAATCAGTTTTTAAACTATTTTGGAAATTTTTTTTACTAAATAGTAAAAAACTTCCAAATTCTACTATAAATAAATGTTCTACCGTTCACAAATCAATTTTTTTGCACTATTCAAAGTTTGATAGTACTTAATATATTCAAATTTTTCCGCAATTATAATGATCTCCTTTGTATATTGTTATTGATATTATTGGTTGTGTTTATGTTTCGTCTTGGATATATGTTTTCTGATATTATTAAGAATGTTTTAAATATTTATAATATTTCATATAATAAGAATATTTTATAAATAAGTTTTGTTAAGTATGTGTTCAAGCTAAATCTCATCAATTTCCTCTTAACTCCTTATACTATTTAATCTCATCTTTTACAACTTGTTTATGTACCAAATCATATCTTTTGCATTTAAAATCACAAATTTCATCTATCTTTATTTTGTTTAAAGTTTTGTTGAAAATCAAACTAACTATATTTTCTAATAAGTATATATGTTTCTCTATCTTAAATCTATTAAATAAGACAGATAGTAGAATGGTGAAGAGAGTGAAATCTTGAGTGATCATTCATCTAATGGATCTGAGGACAGTGAAGAACCATTTCTCAAAGAAAAAAGGATCAAAGTAATTCATCTCATTGAATTTTTAGACGAGCTTTAGTTTGTACTTTATGGTTTTCAAATCATATGAGAACGCTATGTAGCATCAGCTTAAAACAACTTTCTATACCAAAAACTTAATATCTATTCAAATTTTGGGAGAGATTTATTTAATAGGATTGGATGTAACACATTTCATTATTTTTTATTTTGAGTTTGTTATTTATTCTTTATTTGGATTTAAGTGTATTTTGCATGACATATTCTTTCATTATTATTGAGTTTGTTTATTGATACTTAAATCACAATAATTAACAATAACAGTCCCTCTAAAAATTCAATTAACTCTGTATTATAATTAAAAAGTTACATACTTAGAAAGTCAATTACAATAATAATATAACACTAACAATAATTTCAATCGGCAAATGTCCAAGATTTACACCTTAAATAAAGCATAATCAAATTCAATTATTACTTCAATTGTAATAGACGAAATTTAGTTGCATTTAGAAAAACATAAAATTATAAATTAAAAATAATTATATGGCTTAATTTAGTTTGGGTTTATTTTTTTCAACTCTCAAAACCGCCCTCTAAATCAAAAGACGCAATTTAAGAAGAAAAAGATACACCGTGAAAAAATGTGGTCTTTTATTGGTTGTAACTTGCAGATGATACACTTTTCTTTTGTAAGCTTGAATATTATAACATTTTGGCCGTTAAAGTGATCTTGAGGAGTTTTGAGGTGGTGTCGGGGCTTAGGGTCAACTTCCATAAAAGTGAGGTAGGGTTTGTAGGATTGTCCCATTTAGATAAAATTGTTTACTCTAATTGCTTGAATTGTCGACAAATGAATATTCCATTTAAGTACCTGGACATGTTGATTGGAGGTAATCCTAGAAGAATTGCATTCTGAAACCCAATAGTCGATAAAATTAGGGCAAGACTATCTAGATGGAAGGAAAGAATGTTATCAATGGCGGGACGTATTTACTTAATAAAGTCATTTATCAATGCTTTACCATTGTTCTATTTCTCGTTCTTCAAGGCTTCGATTGCTGTCTGTAACCAAATTAGAAGAATCTAGGCAAAGTTCCTTTGGGGTTGAGGATCAGAGGTCAGGAAGGTTGCTTGGGTTAAATGGACAAAGGTGTGTAGTCCTGTGGAAGTTGGTGGTTTGGGGATTAAGGACATTCAATGTTTTAACATTGCTCTGCTAGCTAAGTGGAAATGGAGGTACTGGATATGAGAGGAGGGCTTGTGGAGTGAGGTTCTGAATGCCAAGTATGGTACTTGGAGGAACCTGAACGTCACTATGATCCATAGGAACCACTCAACGTGGTGGTAAGATCTATGTAAGATTCTTTATAAGGATACACATGGTAATTGGTTTGATGACATATGTTATTGGATTTTGGGTGATGGTCGACTTGTTAAGTTTTGGGACGATAGATGGGTGGATGGTCATGTGTTAAAAGAAAAATTTCCAAGGCTGTATATGATTTCCCAGTGTAAGGAAAATATGGTGGGTGACCTCACCAACTGGGGCCAAAGTAGGAATGGAGAGAGCCCTAGTTGGAATTTAGGTTGGCGTAGAGAGAGGTTTGTTTGGGAAAAGAATGAGGAAGACCAACTGCTGGCTACTATCTCTAAAGTCCGATGGTGTAGAAAGGGTCAGGATAGGAAGGTGTGGGTAGGGGACGATCAACAAGTTTGTTCAGTTAAATCTGGGTCCATGGTGTTGAATAAGGAGGACCAAATGCAGACTTCTAAGGTTTTTAAGTTGTTATGGAATATAAAGATAGCTCCATCAGCGTTGGTGCATGCATGGAGGCTATTGTTAGATAGACTCCCAACCAGGGTCAACTTAGTTAAAAGAGACATGCAACTAACAAATATGTTGTGTCTATTGTGTCAAGAAGGTGAAGAAACTAGTCAACATTGGTTTCGTATTTGCAAGGTGGTATAGAAAGTTTGGGACCAGTGTGATAGGTGGGTTGGGAATGTAACAGTTAGACATGAATCTACTATAATTCACTTTTTGTGTTTCTTTATAATAGGCCTTCGACAATGTGCAAATAATGCATGGAAAGGGACGTGGGTGGCAATTGTGTTGGAAATATGGAATCACAGGAATAAGGTGGTTTTTAACAAAGGGGTAGTAGATGCTGTCGAAATTTTTAGCTTAGTACAACTTAAGGGATGGTTATGGATTAAGCATAAGTTATCGAGAATCACTTTATCATACTCTGACTGGCACTTCTCACCTATAAAGTGTTTGGAATCTTTTGACTTAGTTCATTTATTTGGAGTAAGAGGAGCTAGGTGGTGACTTTTATGGACGAAGGAGAGAAGGGGAGCACCCACAAGAATTAGTATAGCAAATTTGGTGTTTGTTTGTTTTCCAGGTACAGATAAAGGGAATCATGGTCAAGATCAGACGATGTAAAGATTATAGGAGCTGAACGATTTTTTGGAATCACCGTAAGACATACATTTGCAGCTTCGCAAAGGCCTCTCATCTGGGCAGTTTTGACCCATTACGAGGGCTCTTGGCTTTGTTAGTGCACAATTTCGTGTCTACATTATTAGTTAATCATAGTGTAATCTTATTGTACTACTTGGCCGAGTTTATAGTGTATTGCTAGGTGCTAACTTTCGCACTTTACCTAACTCAGTCACATATAGACAATGTATAAGGATTTGAGCATCCCTAAAATGCGTTTTCTAATTTAATTTATTTTTAGCTGTTAAAAAAAACTGGTAGTAATTTTTCGACTTGATTTTTTATTTTGAAATTGGGTTAGTTTGATTAGGATTACCACTAATAACAACAATAATAATAATACTAATTAATACTTATTAACTTTTAAATCAATTATTTTAAAAACTATTTCTAAAATAACTTTTAATTGGTAGATAGTTATATATGCTTTTAAATTATATAACTTTTAAATTATAACTAAAATGGTTTTCAACTGATATGCAAATGAAATTCTAAATTAATAATAAAATGAATAAATCAACAAATTTCAACCATTACTTTTTCATGTACTTTAAAAAATTTATCACATCCGTTCACACCTTAATTAGGTTCCTATGCAACCTAGATTTCAGATTACATAGTCCCAGAACACCCCGACACTGTCACATAAATATATACCAGGACAAGGAATTTCATAGTCTGTACTTCCAATGTTTGGTTTCATCTTCATCTTTTCCATCCCCACATTCAACCAAAATCCCCTCATAAAAAAGAGTGCAACAAATGGAAAGAGCAATTCATACCAACCTGAATCCAAAATCACCCTCCTCTAAAAGCAGAAATACTGAATTTTTTTCTTCTCCTCATCATCTCACATCTCATAAACCAAACCATGCCATGAGGCCTAATGGACTTAGAGCCCTTGACCATGATCCCACCTCAGAGCTCAGAACTTTTGGTGCACACAACTATGACAACATCCAAAAGATAACCATAAGCAGCAACAGTAGAGTCTCTCCCCTGCTCAACATGGACACAGAACACAAACACAAGCCAGAACAAGGTGACTTCACCAAGTCCACAAGGTCATGCTCTGATTCTGCTTCATCATCCCTTTGTCGTAATGGTAACTACAACAACAACAACATGATCAACAACTACAAAGCTCATTCCTTCCATGTTGCAACTCCAACTCCATCACTTTCCTCATCCAAGTCCACTCTAAACAACAAGGCTGGTTTGTTATTCCACCACCCTCAGAAAACTACAATCTCAGCTATAAACCCTCCTCAAACCTCCTCCAATCTCAAAAACAAGCTCAGAACTTCTTTGTCAAAACCCATTTGGCTTTTCAGAAGAAAATGCCCTTGCAATGATAAAAAGTCAGTGCAAGTCAAAGAAGACACAAAAATAAACCCTCCAAGACCCAAAACCTCACCCCCACAACCTCAAACCCTCTCACACAACCAAATCCACACCAAGAATCACAAAGCATCACCACCAACATCATCATCATCCAACAAGGAACTGAAATCTCAAAGGTTGTTCCAATTCCAAGCTAGAGGGCCACCACATGAAGGCTTCACTTTCCCTTTGGTCATGGCAAAACCTCACCAGGTTCTTCTGAACGTTGTTCATGAAGAAGATGACACAACCCCACGAGAGTCCTTGCATGTGTTCCAACCTGCAAGCCCCTCCAAGTCACATGCCATGGATGATGATGCTGACAGTGATGCAAGTTCTGATCTTTTTGAGATTGAGAGCTTCTCCACTCAAACCTCTGCACTCCCATACCCTATTGTTACACCATCTGTTGCACAGTGCCATGAAACCACCGATCACGAGTTCTTCTTCGCCGCTGACGCCGGCGGCAGTTTGTGGCGGCGGCTTAGGGATACGGAGGTGTTGCCACCACAATAAGGTCAAACAGTGAAGTCAACTAATAAAGAACTTACTTGGCTGAAGAGTCAAATGAATACTTTTTTTTATTTTCATGTGTCAATTCAGTAAGTGTGAATGTTAATCTCTTCTTTTTGTGCTTGTAAAAATAAATTATTTTTAATCTGTTTAATGAAAATGTCGAGTCAAATTTGTGAATAAATTGAAAGCTTGTTAAACGTGTTTTAAGCAGTAATTATTTATCTGAATGAACCACATCAATTAGTGCTAGAATTAGGATATTCCTGAGCCAATCAATCCAATAAAAAAAACTATGCGGAAAATTGAATTTAAAAGGCAAATAAAACTTCTTTTTGTTTTTATCGTAATTTTATGTTTTTTTTTTCGTGAATTTTACTTCCATTCAGTTTGAATAATCTTGTCAAGAGTATTTTTTTTCTTTTTCATTATTGGAAAACGTAAAACAATGTGACAAGGTTGGCGAGAAGTGAAGAAAAGAATCTTTTAAAGGCGATTGACAGACAACACAGGAGAGAAGAGAAAAACGAGTTTTTTTTTTTTTTAATGTCAAATAATAAATTATTGTTATTATCACCACAGTGTAGTTGGTTTTCTCTCAATAAATTTTAGTGTAAATAATTTATATTATATATATATATATATATATATATATATATATATATATATATATATATATATAGGGATATAGTGATATTAATATAATTTTCAATAATTTTTATATAAAATATTGTGAGAACATATTTTTACTAAATTTAGATGAGGTGATTTTGAATAATAGATATTAAGTTATTTGTATTTTAAATGCCATGTTAGATGATTAAAAATGTTCTTGATTTTTATTACAAGCTAGAACATTTTAACAAAAATTACATCTTTGTTTTAATTGATTAAATTCACTTAAGCACTTTTAAGAATAAAGTCCATGTTAGTTTGATTAATTAAAACCAAAATCATTAAAATTGCACTTTTAATTGATTTTAATGTTGATGGTAGAGTATTTAATTAATATGTACATTTATGTCCAGGCAAGCTTAAGGAAAAAACTTTCTCTAAAGCTTTTTAATGAGTAGAAAGGATACATAATGACTACTTTCTTCAAGTCTTTATATATAGATGATTTTATAAGGAAGAAAAGTTGACCACTTTCATGAAAACTTAAAGATATTTGCTATATTCAAAAACTAATTCTTTGTGCCTTAAAAGGCTTTGTAATGAATATCGTTTGTCTTCATCCGCAACCTAAAATAATGAATCTTATTTTGGATTCATCTTAGACATTACACCTCCTAAGTTAGCAATCTAGTGATCTTTTAGATCACCATTTTTTGTTAATCAAAAGTGTTTTTCAAGAGTGGCTTGGTTCAAAGCAATACTTAGATTTAAGTTAGGAGTAATTGCTTTCCAAACAATACTCATGTTTTATCTAGGAGTGACTATTGTTTAAAAAAATACTAGAGTTTTTTAATATAATGAATATCACTAAGTTTTCATCACAGTTGTCAACTTTTCTTCATCACAATTGTCAACTTTTCTTCATCATGAAATCATCTATATATAGAGGCTTGAAGAAAGTAGTCATTGCAAACCCATTTTGCTCGTTGAGAAACTTTAGAGAAGGTTTTCTTCTTAAGCTTATGTGCAAAACATAGAGATTCACTAAATACTCTACAAGCAACGTTAAATGTTTATTTCCTCTTCAAGTAGCATTCTCAATAGTTGGCATTATAAGAAAGAAATCATAAGTGTTAGCATAAAACAAATTAAGTTAATGATTACACTTCATTAATCCTATGTTTAAGACTTAGTTAATTCCTAATCTAGATTAGAACATAGGTGATTTCTTGATTTCAGGAGAGACACATGAGTAGTTCATTGCTTTAAGGAGAAGCGCATGGAAATAGTACATGAGTCACATGAAAGAAAGAGGCGTGTGATAGTTACAATCTTCACATGCACTTGAAAATAACATGTGAAAGTTAGAAACTCTCCATGTGTCTTCTAACCATCTAGATTTTGTCCAAGAACATGGTAGGGACATGTGAAGTAGTTCAATTATCACATTCACTTAAAAGTGACATATGAAAATAGTTACAACACATGAGCTTAAAAGTGATATCTAAAGGTAGTTACTCTTGCACATGTGCCTCCTATTGTCTCTAACCAACCATCTACCTGAATATCATAAAAAATTCTTTTATGTTCTTAAAATATTCTATAATCTTCAAATTTACAAGTTATCTTTTTTTTTTGTCTTTCAACTTTTTTTTAGTTTTCTTATGGTAAAAATTTCTTAGAATCTTTTTTATTTTCTTTGACATGTTTTTATATAGATATATTCCTCTATTTTCAACAATAGTTTCCTTATTGTTATTTACATCATTGATTTAATAGTTCAAACCCCATTCCAAGTACCACAATTTTTATGTTAACCCTAGTTTGTAAAAGGGTTTTCCAACCACAATTAATTAAAATTATGAAAATGTGAGTTGGTTAACTATGTTATATAAGCATTACGAATAAAGTAAAAATAATTAATTGAATAATTAAATAATGTTGAAAATAAAATAAAGAACATAAGTCAAGTAGTTACATCATCTAATAACAAGATATTTAGTTATCCATGTCTTTTAAACTAACTTATAAATAAAAGAAAAAATAAAGTATGTCTTTCTAGGATTATTGAAAGTTGTATCATAAGATATCAAGTTAAATGTTGCATGGATTATGTACCGTACGGCCGTTGACAAATACTTAGGCCGAAGAGTACCAGGCCGAGAAGTTCCCAGAGAAATCAGGCTGACAAATGCCCAAATCTCCAAGAGAGGCCGAGAAGTAGCAGGCCGAGAAGTCCTCAAAGAAATAAGGCCGACAAGTGCCCAAATCTACAGGAGAGGCCGAGAAGTCCCGGGCCGAGAAGTCCCCAAACCAATGCCCACGACCAATTGTGTACCATATGGCCAATGCCTAGGCCTACAAGTATGGCCGACAAATGACCAGGCTGAGGAGTAACCAAGCCGACAAGTGCCTGGTCCTACAAGAATGTCCGACAAGTGTCAGGCCGACAAGTGCCCGAGCATACATGAGTGACCAACAAATGTCAGGCCAACAGGTAACCAAGCCGACAAGTACCCAAGACGATAGGCACCAAGCCAATACCAACATCTCCATTTCCTCTGCATTGGGAATAGGCACCTTACATCTGACAAAAGAACAAATCCCAATGAACGGCGCTCGCATTACCTGACAAAGAAGAGACTACACGTCTTCCCTCTGACATGGTGCAGAACAACAACCTCATGCAAGAGAGACTGCACGTCTTCCCTCTGACATGGTGCAGAACAACAACCTCATGCAAGAGAGACTACACATCTTCCCTCTGACATAGTGCAGAACAGTCATCATATCTCTGAAGGCTAAGAGGTTATACGTCTTCCCCATAATGCCAACCACGATAGTATAAATAGAAAATAGTAAGTGTAGCGAAGGGGACTTTTTTGGCTATTAGATCTATCTTATTATACAATATACTTCTGGTAACTGAGGTGGGTACTTCCGAGAAGACCAGAGAAAGAGAAAGACCAGGATAGTTGACACCTCGAAGTTTTATTCTCAGCCTCAAGGCTTCGCAAGAACTTTTATTGTTCTTGGCCCTCAGGCTCTATAGGAACAGATTATATCTATAATATTGAGTTATACTTTTTTTCTTTTTTGTGCATTTTCTTGATATCTCTTCTTAGATCAAACAACATCGATGCCAATGATTACAAAGTTCAAGTTGTGCTAAAATTTGAAAATTTTTAAGTGTACAAGTAACGTATATCTTGCTTAATTTGTTTGATTGAAAATTTTTATTTCAAATTTGCGACTAGATTTCTCTCATTTTTATACAACAATAAACAAGAAATAACAAAACTTTAATTATAGTTAAAAAATAAAAAATGAATTTGAACTAAAAATAATTTAAAAAGACTAACAGAAAAAATACAAAAGTAATTAAATTTAAGAAAAGAATAAATTCAAAGTATATCAATATTTTGTTGTTATCACCTCATCATAAGAAGATGAAAAAGAAATACATACTTTAAATTTTGTTAAAAATAATTATTAGTTTTCTATTGGATGATTATTATTACATTTTACTCCGTAAAGTCTATCCTTTTAATTTTAAAGAGTCAAATCCGAATTTATATATTGTTTATTCTATTTTATTAGATTTAAATGAATTAAATAAATCAAGACATGTATTCTTTACAGGACATACATGGTCAAAGGTAGTGAAAATTTAAACATCAATGTCAACTTCACTAATTAAATTGAAATAAAAATATCTTAAAGAAATGAAAAATAATAACTATCTACAAGATAGATTCGTGATTTTCTAAAACAAAAACGAAGCTTATAAATTATCACGTTTTAAAATTATATATATATATATATATATATATATATATATATATATATATATATATATATATATATATTTATATATATACGTATAGTTAATCAATGAATAGACAAAGTGATCTCCCACGCATCATGATTGTATCATGCATTACAAGACATTTAAGAAAAATATTTAAAATTTATTTCTTAGAATTTAGGATTAAGAGTTTAAGAATGTAAGAAAGTTTATTTTTAAACTTATTAATAAGTACAGAGAATAGATAATAGAATAGGTGTGATGAAAATAAGTCAATAAAGTAAAAGTATAAAAAATCAAATGAAAAATAGGAGAATAAAAATAGTGAAAGAAATGAAAAATAAATAGAAAATGATACAATAAATCTTACTGCTATTTAAAGTTATTTCTCGACTTCTCTTTTGTCACTATTTAAAACTACATCTTATTATATTATTTTTTTATCTATCCAAGAAGAATTTAAACTCATAAAACATTCACACCAATGAAAAAGTTTAGCAAAGAAAGTGGCTTTTAAAGTCATCCACTTTCCCTCACAATTTCAGGAAGCCACCCAAATGATTCTTTTCTTTTCTTTCTTTCTTTCCGGAAGATCAGCATGCACCTATAAAATCACCAATACTGGGTTTCCAAATGGGTCCTTTTCTAATTCACTTTTGATTCAAAGTCTTTGTCTCCTCTATGGCTTGTCTTGTACTTCTGCACAGTTCCAATGCATGATTGTATCCAGTGCATGTCAACAACAATTATGAGAAGCTGATTTAGATTTTCCTCCATTCACCATGCTGAGCTATAATCCACTCCTGTCTACGTCTACATCACCGTGTCAATGTGGATAACACCCTTGTTGAATACTTGCTATGATAATCCCCGTGCCCAATGACCAGAACAAAGCTAAAGCATTCATTTCCTTTATGTGCTATATTAATAGGATCTAGACACATTTACATGTGCTACATTGAGGCTCACTGTTCACTTCTCTACATTATTACAATGTCAACTTTTTTGTTAAATTGTTTTAGGCAAGAGGGTTGTCTACCATTTTTGGTGTGGTGTTCATCCTTACAGTGTTTGGAAGATATGTCAATTTGGGATAGTTTGGAGTGATGAAAATGCTGGCTCATGTACCATTCTAGGGTCTATAAATTGGTCATCTTTTGAAGTAGATAATGTATTACATGTTATTATGCTACATGTGGACCAATAGGGCCACTAATTATATACACTTACCATTATCCTATGAGAAACAATTACAAAAAATATTTCAAATAGGCAAAAGAAAATCATAAAAAGAAAGAATGAATATATACTAAATGGTGTAGTAACCAATTATCCAAAGCTTCATTACCAAATATCCGGAATGTTTTACGAAAGTATGAGCTCCATAGTTGTTTTGAGGATAGATACTAGAAGACCAAGCTCCAAGGTTTACCTCCCAACGCTCTTATTCAGAAGGTCGAGCTCTGTGTTCGGCTTCTTATCAAAGGCATATGTGTGTGGTGTGTATATATTTTACTTTGGTGTATCTAGACTTTATATGATCGGTGTCCGGTGTATCTGTATTTTTGGAGATGGGGAGTTGTCTTCTCAGATTATTTTGTAATAAGGTTGGAGTATCTCATCCCTTAAGTGTGCTCATTAATTTCATTCTTCACAGTTAAAAAAAAAACTAAATAGTGTAACAAGAATCTACAACTCAATATGGAGACATTGACTATAAATACTTGGACAACATATAGTAAAAATCTATCCTATTGTCAGCAAAAACTCGATGTAAAAGGTAAGAGGTTGATGTTAAATAGTGATTAATATCAACATTCACTACAAAAAAAAATTACTAACGAGACAAATTCATCGGAAAACTTAAAATCCGTCGGTAAATTAATTGTATATAAATTTACCGATGGATTCGACGGATTTAGGATAAATCCGTCGATAAATTTAGCAACGGATGATATCCGTCGATAATGATATTTTACCGACAGATAAAGTTTCGTCGATAAAATTCTATAATAATTTAATTTTTTCTTGTAGTGATTAAATTTATTCATAAAAAGGACTTTATAAATGAAGTCATTATGGTAGCATGAGTGTATATCAGCCCACACTACAAGTATTACAAAATATGAAATTCATATATTAAATTAAATATAGCATTGGTTGAAATTTTAATTTAAATTAAAATAAAGCTCCATAAAGTCAACGTTAATATTTGTGAAAAAGTTAAAAATATAATTTAATTAGTGCAAAGTATTTATTTAATGTAAACAAGACACAATGTGACATAATAAACAGTGTTATAATATAAATAATGAACAAATGTAACATTCGTATAATCGTTAATGGAAACTAATCTCTTCTGCATCTATTGTGTTGATCTATCCGAACGAAATTTTCTATTTTAACTAAAAGTACCAATTCAAATTTGAGGATCCGGTTATAAAAATTAGTTATAAATCAAATTTCAATTTAAATAGAATTTCAATTTTATTTCAAGTTTAGTTCACAGTCTTGATGGAATTTCAATTACTAAGATGGATACATCAATTTCAAATCAATTTGCAATTCAAATGAAATTTCAATTACAAGTCCAATTCGTATTCCACATTTTATAACACCTTAAAATCAGTTTAAACTTGCAATCTAATTCCAAATCATCATGCAACTCCTATTATAACACATCGTAATGAACTTTAATTCCAAATCAAATTTCAATTATAATTTCAATTTAAATTCCAATTTCAATATAACACCTACTAATTAATTCTAATAACAAAGAAAAATTAAATTTCAATTATAACGAATAGTAACAAGAAGTAAAAGTAGCACAATTAAAAAAAGATAATCACGAAGAGATTAAAAAAAAATTACATAGATTAACAAAATTTTATACCCAGTCTCAACAATTTAACTTAATTTTAGAATTATTGGTTTTACTAAATTTTCAAAGTTATTACAAACAAATCAACTCTAGAAGAACTTCAATAGGATGTTAACATTAACAAAAAAACTTGATAAGAAAAGGATATTAATATTATCAACTCTTATCAACCTAAGAGCATATATGGCTTATCAATTCTTATCAACCTAAGAGCATATATGGCTTATCAACTCTTAATAGCTAAGAATAAATAATTGGAAAACTTCAGTCGCAACAAAAAAGAAAAATACAAAAAAACAAATGTTACCACAAAATCATAGTAAAAGCTTTACAAGAGTTAGCAGTTACTAGAAAAGAAACTTAGTTAATATCTCTTCTAATAGTAAAGGTATTATCTGCTATTTTAAACCATTTTAAACCATGCACATGTCACAATCGGAATCACGACGGAACGACAATCCAAATAGAATATAATTTTTAAAAATAATAGAAAAATAGGAGTCTCCACCATAGTTTACTATGGAAAACTATGGAAAAACCAAAGATAAAAAATGGTCTGCGAAATCAAAATAAAATGTTCGGGAGTCAGTTACGTGTAGGAAAGATATTAGCATCCTACAACACTAGTCCGAAAACGGTATCTTTAATCAAATGAGAAAAACGAGTGTGGTTTGTTATAATGTTTATTTTTCCTATAAAAAGAAACAAAAATGCAAGTAGAAACAAAGAAAATATTTTTTTCTTTTATTTTGGAGCCCAAGAATTGACTTTACTCCTACGTATTTTCATCCATGATTATATACTAATTTAGAATCTAATGGTATAAGTGACTAAAATCTTGGTAGCTAATGTTATATACTAATTATCTTGACTTAATTGGTCACTAAAATCATTATTTTAATTTTGTAGTTATTTAGCAACCAAAACCTAATTTGGTGATTATTTTGGTCACAATTAGTAATCATTTTATTTGGTAGCTAAAAATTGATCTCTAAATAGCTTTTTTCTTATAGTGTTATCAAGAGTTTGGACCTAATTGGACTTATTTCGGCCTCTAAACAAATTAAAGAAGATCACTCTAGAGAATTTAGAACATCAAGATTACAAGACCTTTACTTATAAAAATTATATAGAGTAGTGCAAATTTTATTTTGGGCCTTTTCTTTTAGGCCAAGTAAAATAAGTTTTGGGCCTTGTATTTTGAGTCTAGTAAAATAAGATTTGGCACCTTAGATCTTGTAATAAAGTTACACAAGACCTCTACTTTTTGAGGTTTGCAAAAATTCCAAGGTGTTAAACAAACTTAATAAGGCAAAACACTTGAGACAAGTAGGTACCACATGGAAGCTTGCCTTCCAAGCTTCTTGTGCCACTTGTCCCAATCCCATTATAGAGGATATGAAGCTTGGGTTGCAAGTTACCATGGACAAATGACACTCTCCCAATAGAAAGGATTCTCTCTCCTCATGGTTTGCCACTTATCAAGCTTCTATTAGAGAGTTTTTAAGAAACTTGCAAGACAAGTCGTCTTTTAACCTATAAATAGGTGACTCTTGTAGTTAAAAATATATATTTGAATAAGTAATGAAATGTTGACCAATTCTTGTCTCTTTACTCTTGTTCAAAATCTCTTGTTATAGTAGTCTCTTTTGTAAACTTGTTCTTGCTTCCTCTTTGATATGTTGGTTCAACCTTACACTAATTCACTTCCAAATTCCATCTTAAATACTTCAATCTACTACAAACAACAATTCTTCCATTACATCTATCTCAAATCACATCCACAACAATAATTCTTCATGAATAAGCCCATTGAAGCATGTGATTGAAGTTAGAATTGCATCAATGTTATTTCTGTTGCATATGCACTAAATGATCTAATCTAATTCTCTACAAGAAGAGTCTAAACTCTTTTCAAACTCCTCTTCTAGATCCTGTTGCTCCAACAAACATGTGATGTGAGTATTTTAATATTGATATGGAATAAAAGAGAAGATTGATTATGATTATTTATAATCATAACTATGATTAGAACAAGAAAAAGTAAAATATTTTTTAAGAATAAAAGGTATTTTAACAACATGTGATAGTTATTTGTTCAAATATTTATGTGAAATATGAAAAAAGTTAATATAGGAGGAAATTTCGGATTGGGGTATTGTACTCCTAAAAAAGATATGATTTAGGACTTTAAACTAATAAAACATAATGACGTTGGATAAATTGAAAAGGAAATACAATTTTAATAAAAGTAAATATTTTGGTTATTGAGGTGGATAGTTAGTTAATATTGATATTTTTAAAATTGTTCAAAAGTTTTGATTTTATGATATAGAAATTCCTTGAATACAGTGAATATATGATGATTTTGATACACATTATATATGGTTGAGTTTACTATAATTTTGTATTAGTAGGATTTGATTTTTATTAGATATAGAATTGTGTGAGATTAATGCTGTGAGAGGAATTATTGTTGATGTTAATATATATATATATATATATATATATAGTTAATATGTATGATTATGGTTGTTGTTAATATATATTACTGTTAACATATGTCCATTTTTGTTAATATATATTGTTAGCGACCCTAGTCAGATAAGTATTGTGTGGAAGATCATTAGTAACAGAAGAAGTAGAATAAATAAACTTTAATATAAAATTTACCTAAAAGTTTTGATTTTACTGGAAATTGATAAATTTATTAAATAGTTATGCAGATTGAAATTATATGTGAATTGTAATTTGTTTATAATATTATGCTCATTGTTTTTGTTTTTTTGGCTTACCATTCTTTTCATTCATCAACGGCCTCGTCTTTTATTATCACCAAAGTTTAGTGTTCATTTAAGATTTTGGATAAAAGCTATCACATTCAAGAGAACCGAGTAATATTAAAAAGTTTCAATATTCAACTCTTTCTTTTGAAGTAATACAGTTACAAATATCAACTAAGAGAAAAGAAGGATATCAAAGCATTTAACAAATACAGTTACCATATTAATTAAATATCAAAGCATTTAACAAATATAATTCAAAAATATGTAATCATCCAAGCATATAGTTTCCAAAATTTCAAGATAAATAGCACAGCAACAATGTATTCTACTAAATTAAACAGAAAACGAAACAAGGAACTTTATGCAACAAAGGTAAATGGACTAAAATTATAGGGCACATAATTTTCAATTCCTAGTTAGCTTTGTGGGATTTGGTTTCAAGGCCAAATCCAAAGGGGAAAAGAGGGTCATAATGACTATCTCCAACATTCATTGGCAACTGATCAACAGTCTTGAACCATGTCCTTGGAAGCTTTCCTGTGAAACCATAATCACCA
>Ga0209489_101476_pt1 | contig 48332 bp, 24 predicted proteins | sample SiratrowhiteBW_FD_187527 | JGI IMG/M metagenome (GOLD analysis project Ga0209489, IMG submission 187527) | Root nodule microbial communities of legume samples collected from California, USA - Siratro white BW (SPAdes) (version 2) | ecosystem: Host-associated > Plants > Roots > Nodule | place... | reverse complement strand
ATAAAATATATATTATATATATATATATATATATATATATATATATATATATATACTTTTTTAGTGATTATTTTGTAAATGGTAGATTCTAGTTGGATTGACTTAATTATATGTGTGTACGTTGGTTGGTATATATGCATATAAGGATTTAATTTTGGTTGAGTGATCTTCAACAAATAATATGCATGATCTTTGATGAGTGTTGTGAGAATATCTAATAATAGCAAAACTTTGTTGGATTGGAAAAAGACCTTGGCCTCATGTACTTTTTGTATATATATAAATTAATATATAAACAAAAATAATTTCTTTTAATTTTAGTATATTTTATACATTTCACATCTCCAAAATTTTTGTATATCTATTTCCACACTTTAAAATATTTTGTAATTTTGTAAATTTGTATTATTTTTGAATTGTCCGAATCTATAATATACTGAATCATGAAATATATCAAATTTAATGGATTTTTTCCATTTTATTTTCTAAACTCGTCATAAATAAGTAAGCTATATTACAAATGCATTACCTGAAAACAAGCAATTAACTATCAAAAGATGTGTGAGAAACGTGGGCCAAACCCACTCTATCACGAGAAATCCATAGAGTTGCGGCAAAATATGCATGGATTGGACCCATGAATAATGGAAAAAAAATAAAAAATGGGATATGCGTGGGCTAGACCCACGCAAAAAGCGAAAAAAAAAATAAGTTGGATTCTTTCTGCACCCCCAATACCCTCATCCTACACCTCCATATGTTTTGAAAATATCAAAATTACACTTGTGAAAATGATTAAAAGGACCTTTTAATTTTTTGAAATAGAAAATTGTGAACTGGATGGAGGCCATCCGGTTCACATTTCCAAATGAAAATGTGAATCAGATGGCACCCCATCGGGTTTACATTTTGAAAAAAAAATTGTAAACCGGATGGGGGTCATCCGATTTACATTTTCATTTGGAAATATGAACCGAATGGCCCCCATCCGGTTTATAATTTTTTTTCAAAATGTAAACCAGACGCGGGGCATCTAATTCATACGAAGTCATCTTCTTTGACGCAGATTCACCGTCAACAGCAACTCAATCATTAAATTAACTACTCTAATCATCAATACCACTTACAAATTGCTAATAAACATCTAAAATTTCTTATTTTTCTCTTGTTTGAAGCTTTAATTCAGATTGAAGCAAATACGCAGCTTCTCGTCCTAGATTGTGATGCGGACGTTGCAAACTCTCACCCGCACGAACAGATCGCTTTTGTTGACGGTGAAGGTGAAAAACATATACAATGACTGAACCAGATGCTACATTGAATTAGTGAATCGAATACAAGCAAAGGAAGAATGAAGCGGATGAAGCGAATAAGAGTGGTTAAGGAGGTGAATGAGGGTGGAGGATATTTTAGTCATTTACTATTTATCATTTAAGGGTATATTTGTATTTTCTGGTGGATTATAGAGGTACAGGAGGAGGGTATTAGGGTGGAGAAAGAATGAGTCAGAAAAAAAAAGAATATGCGCGGGCTAGACCCATGCACAATGAAAAAAAAATAGAAAATAAATGCATTATATGTGGGCTAGACCCATGCATAATGTAAAAAAAATTTAGACAAATTCTTCCTCCACCCCCATACTCTCTTCCTGCACCCCCATACAAAATTTTAATTCCACAACTACTCTTGAAGAAATTACCCAAATACCCTTCTTTTATTAAGCAACTTTGAAGTTTCTGGTAATGCACCCGGATGAGGCCATCCGATTCTCATTTTTTGAAATTTGAGAACCGGACAGCCTGACGTCCGGTTCATAAATTGTTAACCGGATGGACTGGATGGGGGGTGTCATCCGGTTTGTAAGTTGTGAATTGGACGCCACCCCATCTGGTTGTCATAAGGTAAAAAAATTGTAAACCGGATGGGTGGTGGGTGGACCTCATTCGATTTGTAAATTTGTGAACCGGATAAGGATGTCATCCGGTTCACATTTTTTCAATTTTTTTTAAAACTGCACTGTGACAAGATTGGTGAGGAGCATTAATGTACTTGAAAGTAGAAAAGAAATGAAGAGTCTCTTCTTTTGCTTGTGTTTACTTCTCATTCTAATTTCCAACCGAACCCCATTTTAAATGAAGAGTCTCTCCTCTCTCTTGCTGCATTTCACCAAATTCATTGGTTCATTGGGTTTCATAAAACTAAATTAATTTAATTAAGGCAAATGAGGAGTCAAAGAAGAGTCTCATCTGCTACATTTCAGGAAGAGTGTGTCTTTGGCTCTTCATTTGTCTTAATTAAATTAATTTAGCTTTATGAAAATGAAATGGTGGATAGGAGAGAGAAGAGACTCTTCATTTAAGATGTGGGTTGGGGTTGGAAATTGTAATGAGAAGTAAACACAGCAAAAGAAGAGACTCTTCATTTCTTTTTTACTTTTAAGTATTAATTGGGTGGTTATAGGTAACAGCTAACCAACTCCTCTGCTCCTCACCAATCTGTCACAGTGCTGTTTAAAAAAATTGAAAAAATGTGAACTGGATGACACCCTTATCCGGTTCACAAATTTACAAACCGGATGAGGTCCACCCACCACCCATCCGGTTTGCAATTTTTTTACCTTATGACAACCGGACAGGGTGGCGTCCAGTTCACAACTTACAAACCGGATGGCACCCCCCATCCAGTCTATCTGGTTAACAATTTATGAATCGGACATCAGGCTGTTCGGTTCTCAAATTTCAAAAAATGAGAACCGGATGGCCTCGAGTGCCCTACCAAAAACTTCAAAAGTTGCTTAATAAAAGAAGGGTATTTGGGTAATTTTAATGAGGGCAGTTGTGAAATTAAAATTTTGTATGGGGGTGCAGGAAGAGGATACGGGGTGGAGGAAGAATTTGTCAAAAATTTAATTGCAAGCAGAGTGGGCTAAACCCACCCAAGACGCAAAAGAAAATTCAAAAAAAAATAAATAAAACCTAGCGGAGGCTAGACCTACACACCAAAATATTATTTATAATTAATTAATTATAAACAACGTGGTCTGATGGTTAAGTATATTGAATTAATAAGTATAATAATAATTATAATATGAAGGAAAAACTCTTCTCATTCGATGATTAAAGGTTTTGAGAGATTATGGGGCCGTCGGTAGTATTTTTTTAGTGATGATAAGCCTTTTATTAGAGACTCTTCGTGTTGAAAAAATGGTAAAGAATATAAATAAAGGAATGGAGCAGTTTAGACGTGTGTGTAACAAAAATAAATGTTATTATGCATTTTCTTTTTTTAAAGTTATCCGAAATTTCCTTACGTAACAACATAATTATGTTTCATATATAAAATGATAGTCACTTTTTTAACTGTTTTTTATACATATTTGTGTGTTTTCTTTTATATTTTTTACTTTTTTCATTATAATAATAAATAATTAAAATATAGTATTAAAAATAATAATCAATAATAAAAATGTATTATAAAATAAATAAAATAATTTTTTCCTTATTTCTTTTTAACTGAGTCATTTCATTTTTTTATTCATTCGCTTGCTTTTTTTTCTTTATTTCTTTACTCACTACACACAAATCATAGAAAAAGACATTGTCATGGCAAATTAAAAAAGAAATATTTAACAACTCATTATATTAATATTTTTCTAATATATTCATTATTTTTTAAATTAAAATATTAATATGTTATTACATTATTAAAATGAAATTGTCAAATGTTTATTTAATAGAGAATATCAAAGAATAATTTTCCTAAAAAACATTTGATTTTGGGCACAAGCATTCCAAACATAAAACGACATTTACATGATATGGAAAAGTGTGACAGAAATTTAAAACCATAGAAATAAGGTAATTTTTAACAAAGGAGTAGTAGATGCTATAGAAAGATTTATTCTAGCTTAATTAAAAGGTTGGTTCTGGATTAAAAATAAGTTTAAAAGAATCACATTTTCTTATTCGGATTGGTATTTTTCACCACTAAAATGTCTTGATGTCTTGGATTAGAACTCACTGATATGTAAGAGGAGGTTAGGATTTATATCCAATGAACAATACATCTACACCTACTAGTATAGTAGTATCGATTTTTCCTTATTTTGTGATTATGGGAGAGAGTCATAGTTGGAACCAGTTTGTTGTCATAAAACAGGCATTTATGATGTGTTAGATTTCAACTGTGCCGAGGTGCCGGATTTATTTTTATTATCATTCGAGTGTATTTGGAGAATTATGATATGAGTTGTATATTGTACCTTAATGTTATATTTTCTATACAGATTAGAATACACCTTAAATACTTCATTTAATTTTATTTACTTTTGACTCTTAAAAAAGAATAGAAAATCACAACAAAAACAAATAAAATCTCAATAAAACGAAAAGAAACAAACTTATTTGTTTGATAAGACGGATACCAACCACAAACAAACTTATTTGTTTGGATTAGGGTGGAAAGAAAAAAAAAAGGACAAATAATGTCGAAAATTATATTGTTTAATTGTTAGAAAAGTGAATATATTAATGAAAATTTGTAATAAATATAATTGATGTGATTGAACAAAACTATTTTTAATTTTTAATTATAGTATATTTATTTATTTATTTTATTATAACAAACAAAAAGTATAAAAGTGAAAAGAAAATAAAGATATAATTAATTAGGTTAATTATAATTGGTAGTGTTATTTTATTATCAGTGTTCACTCTCCACATTCATTTAACATGATTATGGTGGTATTTCATCCCAAACTTTCCTTTGACACTTATTTTCATTAATAAAATATTATATATATTAATAAAATAATAATATATATCAATGTTAAATCAACGTGGAAAGTGAACGTGTTAATATAACAGTAACCTATATTCTGTAGATACCGCGTGTCTTCATAGTATAAGCTTTTTTCGACTCGAAATTTGTAATTTCAACGTGCATGGTTGGATTTTCTTTCACTTTCAGCGTATCTTTAACATGTTTCTCTCCGTCTATAAAGATCCAAACACGACGTTAGGTTACTGGGTCAGGAGTGGTGTTTGATTGCAGGAGCAGATGAAAGAAATGATGTTTTCTAACTTCTATCTATCTCTTCTCTTCTTCGTCAGCGTCCTCTGTGTGCTGAAGCTCGCAAGAAAAACCAAACCCAAAAGCAAAGTGAATTTACCTCCATCACCACCAAAGCTACCATTCATAGGCAATCTTCATCAGTTTGGCACACTGCCACACCGCTCTCTTCGACACCTCTCAAACAAATATGGTGACGTCATGTTACTGCAGTTGGGGCAGATGCAAAATCCAACTCTGGTGGTTTCATCCGCAGAGGTGGTCACGGAAATCATGAAAACCCATGACATGACCTTTTCCGACCGACTCCAAAACACTGCTGCAAAAATCTTACTATATGGATGTACTGACATTGCCTTTTCACTCTCCGGGGAAAGCTGGAGACACAAGAGGAAAATATGTGTCCTTGAACTTCTCAGCATGAAAAGGGTTCAATCCCTTCATCAAATCAGAGAGGAAGAAGTTGCCAACTTGGTGAATAAACTACGTGATGTGAGCTCCAGCGAGGAGTGCTACGTAAATCTAACGGAAATGCTTATGTCAACATCCAGCGCCTTCGTGTGTAAATGTGCTCTCGGACGGAATTACACAGGAGATGGTTACAGCAGAGTGAAAGAGTTAGCAAGGGAAGTTATGATTCAGCTTGCAGCTTTCACTGTGGGAGATTACTTCCCTTTGCTGGGTTGGGTTGATTTTCTCAATGGAAAAATTCAGGAATATAAGGCCACTTTTCATGCATTGGATGCTTTATTTGACCAAGCGATTGCGGACCATTTAACAGAGAAGATGGAAGGTGACCACTCCAAAAACAGAAACTTTTTGAATGCCCTCCTCCAACTTCAACAGAGTAACAACTTTGACCTCACCAAAAATGACCTCAAAACACTTCTCCTGGTATCTTTTTCTATTCTCTTTTCTCTATTTTTTAGTGCCTCATAAACACTTTCACTCCATCACTCATAATAGGCGAGTATATTAAAGATTCAATGATTTCTGTGTTGTGGAAACAGACCTCACTGATTTGGGGAGTTTCTTTACCTTAAATTTTGTTCAGATCGTAATATTTTTTACTTGACTAATAGGAGTAATTCAAGTGTTGACTTGAAATTGTCATATTAACTGAAAATGGGGGAAGTAAATAATATTTCAGAAAAAATACAGACAAATTTATTTCAGTTAAGATTTTGAGTTAGACTTGTAGGTTGACTCATCTGATACGAGCTTAAAACGAAAAATAACTTTCTGAGATCTCTTGCTCTGCCTATTGGATGTTTACGACCTCACCAATAGTGTTCATTATTTTTCTTTTCGGAAATATCAGTCCAATAAATTTTCAATAAGAAAGGAATACTGTTACTAAACCAAGGAGCATTATTATGCTTGCGAAGTTTAAGCCTAAGTTGGCTAATTAAAAATTTTTAGTTTCTCTGTATCAAAATAATATAGACTATCAATTTTACCTTATTAATTTTACATTAATATTTAACCACTGTGTCAACGATTAATAAATTTCATAAAACATTTTCTTATACAATTTAGGATATGTTCGTTGAAGGAACTGACCCAAGTGCAGTAACAGCAAACTGGGTTATTTCAGAGCTTTTGAGAAACCCAGCCATAATGAAGAAAGTACAGGAAGAAGTGAGAAAAATCGTGGGACATAAATCGAACATAGAAGAGAGTGAGATGAGTCAAATGCATTACCTGAAATGCGTGATCAAAGAAACTCTAAGGTTGCATCCACCTGCTACACTTTTGGCTCCAAGGGCAACAATATCAAGTGTTAAATTGAAAGGATACGACATTCCAGCAAAAACCTCGGTATATGTTAATGCATGGGCAATTCAAAGGGATCCTAAATTTTGGGAAAGTCCCGAAGAATTCAATCCAGAGAGATTTGAAAACAGCGAAATTGATTATAATAGTCAGCATTATCAGTATATTCCATTTGGTTTTTGGAGACGAGGATGCCCTGGAAACTATTTTGGACTTGCTTTTGTTGAGTATGTTGTTGCCAACCTTCTTTATTGGTTCGATTGGAAGTTACCTCAGTCTCATAAACATGAACAGGATATAGATATGAGCGAGACGTTCGGACTTGTTGTCTCAAGGAAAACGCCACTTTATGTTAAACCAGTACCTTCTCCATCTATCTAAGTTCTAAAATTGTTGTGAATTGTCATCAGCACAATTTATCTATTTTATTGTTTAATCTATATTTTAAATAGCGCCACTTGTTTAGAAGCCTAAAGTTTTGAATTTGTTCTACCATTTTGTTGCAATCTTTTTTCTGTATGTTTTCATGATTCAGTCAGCAGACTTATTTCAGTTGTGTATTTCCAAGGTACTAGCAATCCTGAATAAAGTATGAAAAAATATTCTGCTATTCATCTCTCATCTTTGTGTGTAATTTGTTCTGATAAATATCAAGAGTTCAGAATTTGAAGAACTTCTATGCTCAAAATTTGGAGAACCTGTTGTAAAATTTCCACAGGTACGTTTGGTGGTATTCTGTTGATGCAATATTTTACAGTGTAAAATTTAGAAAGACGAAGATAATTTGAAGATTGAATTAATCTCTTTTTCTATTAATTTTATTTCTTTTTTATTTTCTATTAAATATTTTTTAATTGAATTTTTTACACTCGCAAGAGTATAAACCAGGAAACATTAGTTTATTCATTAAAAAAAGAGTTATATTATTATATTAGGAGTTATTTTATCTACATCATGGGTGTGCCTTTAGTTTATAATATCCTTATATTAGAAGTTATTTTGTAAACATATATTATGCAACACACACATGGGGTGTGACTTTAATTTATTCATTTAAAAAAAAATTGTTATTATTATATTTAGGAGTTATTTTATAGACATCATGCAGCACTCCATGGGTGTGTGTACCTGTGTGCATTTCGTCGTTTTCTGGGAATCATGGAAATGGCACTTGAATCAACTCAAAGACCATGTTGCCAAAGCTCCACCCTCTTCTTATCCTTGCTTTGCATCTTCATCAGCATCGTCCTGTTTAAACTCTCCAGAAGAAGCAAAAGCAATTTACCTCCATCCCCACCCAAGATACCCTTCATCGGAAATCTCCATCAGCTTGGCACCTTGCCGCACCGTTCCTTCCAAGCCCTCTCTCACAACCATGGCCCTCTCATGCTGCTGCAGCTGGGGCAGGTCCCCACGCTCGTCGTTTCATCATCTGACCTGGTCGGAGAAATATTCAGAACCCACGATCTCGTTTTCATCAACCGCCCAAAAACCACCGCCGCCGGAATCTTTCTCTACGGCTACAAGGACGTCGCTTTCAATCCCTACGGCGAAGAGTGGAGACAGAAGAGGAAGGTGTGCGTTCTTGAGCTTGTGAGCATGAAAAGCGTGCGGTCGCTGCAATTCATCCGCTTTGAAGAAGTCGCAGAAATGATGGGTGCGATACGCGAAGCGTGTGCGAGTGAAACATCTGTGAACCTGAGTGAGTTGTTGATTGCACTCACCAACAACATAATGTCGAGGTGTGTTCTTGGACAAAAGTACGATACTCCCGATGGTAGTAGCAGCTTTGGGGAGCTTGGAAGGAAGTTGCTGCCTCAATTCACAGCTTTTTGTGTGGGAGATTTCTTCCCTTTCTTGGGTTGGGTTGATGTTCTGACGGGTAAAATTTCTAAGTTTAAGGCCACTCTTACTTCGATAGATGGTTTCTTTGATAAGGTAATAGCAGAACATAAAGAAAAGCTGAGGAATGGTATCCAATCCGAAAAGAAAGACTTTCTGGATATTCTTCTTCAACTTCAAGAGACGGGTTCGGTTGGTTTTGAGCTCTCCCAAGATAGTCTCAAAGCAATGCTAATGGTTAGTTTTTCTCCCTATAAATCATCACTAATTGCTCTTTAACTGCTTTTCTAGTATTTTCTTCTTTTGGATTGTTAATTTAATAAAAACCTAGATCATGTATTGTTCCCTAAACAGACTGAGAGTTTCACTGATACTTACATAATCCTATTTCTAATCTTTAATGTACGTTGAAGGAATACTGAATTGAGGCAGATATTTCTAATAATTAATCACTAAAAATGATGTTTCATTTCCATTTGCATCATTTCAGGACATGTTTATAGGGGCAAGTGACACAACTTCAACAACTTTGGAATGGGCTATCGCTGAGCTCATGAGGAATCCAAATATCATGGAAAAGGTTCAGGCAGAAGTAAGAAGAGTGGTCGGGGATAAAGCAGAAGTTGACGAAGATGACGTGAAACAAATGAGTTACTTGAACTGTGTAATCAAAGAAACTTTGAGGTTGCATCCACCAGCACCTCTTTTGCTTCCTAGAGAAACAACCTCTGCTGTGAAACTTAGAGGGTACGATATTCCAGCGAAGACAAGAGTAATGTTGAACGCATTTTCCATACAGAGGGACCCTAAACTTTGGAACAGACCAGATGAGTTCCTTCCAGAGAGATTTGAAAACAACGACGTAGATTTCAAAGGACAAGATTTGTTTATTCCATTTGGGGGTGGAAGAAGGGGATGCCCCGGAATTACATTTGGGATCACTGTAGCTGAGTATGCACTTGCTAATCTTCTTTATTGGTTCGAATGGAAGCTTCCTAAAACTGATGGAACAGTGCAAGATATTGACATGAACGAGACATATGGGATCACTACCAACAAGAAGGTTCCACTTATCCTTCAACCGATACCCTTCTCCTTTGGAAGTGGATCTAAACCTTCACATATCGTGCTTTAGTAGTCTCTTGAATGTTTCATTTCTTCTTCTTTCTTTTATGTATGGAGAAAGTTACAAATAAAGTAACGATGGGAGTAGTTGAACTATGGTTGTGAAATAAAATTCATGGTATAACCCTGCGTGTTAAACCGAGAGAAATACTTTCTGTTTGGAATGAAACATTAAATAATGTTCGTCGAAGTTAAAAATGTTCAATATCTATTTATGATGTGCTGTCGTGCTTTTACTTATATATCATTGCTCAAACTAATATCATAATAACTCACTTTGCTTGGAGCCAGATACTACAAGAAATATTTTGATGGTGTGTTTGGTTTCACACATCTTATCTTTCAAATTGGAGTTTGGACTAGTGATACATGATTATTGCGAACGTAATCAACATTAGTTTTAATTTTTTTTTTTTAAATTATGTCACAATCAATGATTTAATATTCACTGTTCAAATCAAATCATAAGCATACTATGCTTATGAAGGGGACTGTGACGCCGTGTTCTATTTTTTTCTTTTATCAAGGAATCTTTGGGAGTAATACAAATTTGGTGATGGAACGTGAGTGTTTGGGAACACAATTCAATTAAAATCACTAAAACTTTGAAGTTGTATAGTGAAGTCAGGAGAAAAGAAAATTTCTTGTGCTAGTGTAAGTTTTATATACTTTAGAATATGATGAGCAGTTTAATGGTTTTGAATTGAGAGAAAGATTGTTTAAATTGATTTAGAAGATGAGCAGTAAAACATATATTTGACTTGTGTTATTCAAGTAGGGAAGATATCCTATAAAGTTTTTATACATCTCTAGTTCATGGATGCCGTGTTTTGTTAGAAAGAAATGCTTTGTTGACTTTTCATCACAGGAATGCAGGACGATTTTGTTGCAGGCATTCCAATATCTGCAAGGATATACTTTCTTTAGCATAATTCCATATCTTGATTTAAACATATTAAATTTTTATATACATATTAAATTTGCCAGAGATGTATTCCAGTATCTGCAACGCTATTATGTTTATATACGTATTAAATTTGTAGTTCTTCAATACCTAAATTTTAACACGTAAACTTGAGCTAGTTTATAAGTTTTTTAGCTGTTATAGCGACCTATTTTGCAACTTAACCAAGATAGTTTTCGCTACATTCATATAATTAGATTTAATTAAAGATTGAACAAGTCACGATTATGTTAGGTGTTCGATTAACTTGGATGCTTAATTAAAAAATGAATTTGAATCCTTCGAAGATGAAACTCTATAATTTTATAAATAAAGGTCACATTATTGATACACTACTCTCATAATTAGAGCTGATAAACTGGATCCAGTTCAGCAAATTAGTTCGTTTGACTTTATGTTTAGGTCTGATTAAGCTAAAAATAATTATCAAAATAAAAATATTTTTTTGTCTGATCCATTCTATCTAATATTCGTATAGGTTAAGATTAAGATTGGATTGGCTCAGAAAATAATGAATTGACAAATTTATTCTTTTTAATTTTTAATTTTTATGTTATCATATGGATATGAAAAACATTAATAGAAGTATTTATTTAAAGTAAGATGCATATTTTTATATAATGCATCTAGTTATTAGATATTAAACTTTAGATTTTTAAACAATGATATATTATGATGTTTTCATAAAATTGCTGTAACTCTTCTTTTAGTTTTGAATTAGATTAAATATGGTTGATGGATAGAATAAAGAATCAGATTATGACAAAATTACGAATAAGTTTTAAAATATAAAGTATAAATCAAGTTTGATTGTGAAATTTTTTTCACTTAAAACCTGTGAATAAAGAGTGTCGGTTCTGGGAGCCTTAATTATTATCTTCTTCTTTTTCTTTATACATATTATAGCTCCCGTTACCGGTAACTGATGCTGATCGTTACAGAAAAAAAAAAGGTGGGATCCATAAATGCGGCCATGAAAAGGGAATATTATATAGTTGCGTGAGCATTCAGCAAAAAATAAAAAATAAAAGCAAAATAGGTTAACAGATGTGGAATCTGCAATCAAAACTCTACACAAACCAATCTCCACCAACGCGGGTGCAAAAGGGACAATGTCAGCTTCATCAATATACCTTCAATTAAAAGTATATAGATTTAGGTTCAATTTATATTTTTTTTTTCAATACAATCAACTATTAATATATTATCAAATATATTAAATATTTTACTAATTATCAACGAGAAACCTAACATAGGAGATTTGTTTCAAATTAAAACAGAATAGAAACATAGAATTGAAACATGTAAATAAAATTAATGAATACGTTAACAATTGATTTTTCTAAAGATAAATTCTACACATAGATTCATGATCATTGGTTAAATTGATTCTAAAATTTACTAATAAAGCATAAATCAATCTAAATTGAATTTCCTACAAAGAATAGCTCACTAAATTTTCATTGAATTAAATTTAGTCAAATAAATTTTTTTAACTTAAATTAATTATCAATATCTAAGTTTCATCAATAAACGAATTCAAACAATTTGATAGTTAATCTCTAATTAATCATATAATCACAGAAAAAAATTAATCTTATGTGTTCACATCTTCATAGCACGATACATAATAGTAATGTGAGATTAATAGAGCACAAAGCAGGGAGAAAAATCAAATATAAGAGGACTAAAAGAGAAGATAGAAGGGAAGATGAGACTCCTGGTATGAAAAATTAAAAAATGAATGAAAGGTCTTCGAATAAGAGTTTAATTACTCTCTTTATAGACTTTGATTAGTAATGCTAAATGGGCCTTACTTTTGGTTTGGACATTGAGTAAAGTAACTAGATCCAATTATAACAGTTATTACATGAAAATTAACAAATTTGTCTTAACTTTAAAAGAAAAATAATAATAAAAATAAAAAACTCCAAATCAAACAAACCATGGGTTCATTTCAATGTCGATGTTTCCAATTCAATAAAAATAATCAATCAAAAATAATATTTATATCTCAAATAATAGGCAAAAAAAAGTATAGAAATGTCATATTAACTAAAAATGTGAAATTAAAATATGTATGTCTGACCAACCCAAGAAATGGTAAGAATACTGAAAATTAAACTTACCAAAAGCCAATTGAAAAATGCAATAGAAGTTTTAAGTATGTGTAAAATATTCATCCATACAAAAAACTTAAGGTAAAATGTTTTCGAAACCTTTTCTTAAGAAAGCGTTATTTAAACACATATCATAATCTCTTGCTTGTTGAAGTGAGACTATGCAACATGACATTTTATCAATGAAAATTTTTCAGTATCTCACAGGAAGACTTAAAATGAAGAAGACAAACTATATAAATGTACATTCAAACAATCTATCTCTTACTATTTATGGGTTATATTGTACAAGCTCTAAAACTTTCATATTTTGTAAATATTGTTTTGTATATGTGATATTAAGTTTCAAACTCTCATTGTTGTGTTGTATAAAGAGTTCTATTAAGTGAAATTCATTTCGTTTTAAAGAAATTCGATCAAATCTTAGTTTAAAAGTAAATTTTTATAAATTTTTGTGTTATTTCTCTATTTTCTATTTTTTATATTTCAAATTAATTTTGTAAACATTCTTTTACAAAGTGCTTAAAATGAAAAAAAAAAAATGTTAGTAAACATGTTTTCAAAAATGCAAAACACACATTTCAACCCCTATTTGGTTTGTTCATTTATTATTTCAAAATTTTCTACACCTTAAAATTCATCTTAAAACTCATTGAAATCAATTTGAAGAATTGGAACCAAACATATATAGATTTCCTCTAATCAAATAAATAAATAATGCTTAATGCTTATTGCTTATGTGATAGTAAGCAACAAGAGAACGGTATATAAGTAATTTGTGTCTGTTCATATTAAATTACTTTTAAAATCATGTTGAAATAACATCTATCACTTTATGTAAATGTTCCCATAATTTATTTTACATTAAGGCATTGACTCTAGATTCACAATGGGTTTCATCAGTCTCCACTAATTATTATTGCTTTGCTCCCATTATTTTATATAATAAAAGATTGTCATATTATATGTCACTAAACCATCATGCACTTTTCACAACACACCTCACTGACCACCCTTTGTGATGATTCACCACTGAAAAAAAAAACATTCAATTACACCGTTTCTCACAGATTTTATTTCGTGGTTAAATGGTTTAGTTTTCAATGAATATTTTTCACAAATTGTTTTTTTTGTAATATTATGGGTAAACACAAACAGCTGTGGGTGATTTTGAACCATTTAACAGAAAAATAAATATTTGTAGGAAAAGTCTAAATAAACAAGATAATAAAATGATTTTTTCCATGGATATGGATTCATGGTAAATATAAATTATTTTTTTTTAAGTATTTGCGGAAAATAATTTTTCTGCGGATTGACCTCTTTATCTCACACGCACGAACTTGTTTATTCCAAAAAGCAATCTCATAAGGTCTAGCATTTTTACCCTTATTCTCACAACCTTGAACTATTCTCACGACGTAACTCTCCACCACAAATTTATAAACGTTGATTTAATTGACAAATGAGAACTGAATGAACAAAATAGAGGGTTGAGAAAGGTGTTCAGCATGCCAACGGAGCAAATTAGAAATTGATTTGGCTTATACCATCCTTATCCCCGCAAAAGGCAAGGTGAGTTATTCATTCCCATCTTTGTCTATAAAGTTTGGATAAACCTACATAGAACTCGTCATAATAGTTTTATAATTTTAATTTAAAATAAAAATTAGAATAAAAGTTAAAAAATTATAGTATATTTTAGTTAAATGTATAGTTTTAAGCTTTTTTATTTAAGTATTTTATAATTTAAATAATTAATTTGTATTTGTAAAATGTATTAGGATAAAAGTACAATAATATGTGTAACTGTCATCACCATTAAAGTTTTTTTATCGTTTTTGACTAGTCTAACTGTTTATATAGAAGTTGTCTTATTTATTAAAAACTATCATGTTTTATAAAATTATTATTTTTCTAAATAATTACATTTAAGTACTAAATATTAACTCGTGATTGAGCAGTATAACTAAGTATTTCAATGTTAATTATTTAACTTGATTTTCAAATTGTTGTTTACTTTATAATATTTGATAAATGTGAGTTTTATTTTAATAATCTTAATAAATTATTATTATTATTATTATTATTATTATTATTATTATTATTATATTAGTAAAGTTATTAGATCTACATTTCTTATGAAATAAGATTAATAGGTTTATATCCTTTAGGTCATTTTTGAATAAAAAATTATATTTCACATCTTTTTTTTTACTAAACACACTCTTAGACCTAAAAGAACATCATAACAAAATTAAGAAAGCAAGATAAATAGTTGTATGTTCATTCTCATCCTTTTTGTAAATATTGATTTTAACTTATAAGAAGATGTTAATCTACTAAAATTTGAGCCTCATTCCTTTAAGAGTTTGAAAGAAAAGTAATTGTTGGTGTACATGATATATTGTTATTTATTATTGTAAAAAATATATTATATAACAGATATAATATAAATTTACATATTAAATATATAATAACTCATATAGTTGAATTAATTCAATAATTGAATACTTGCACATTACTCTCACCAAGATAATGATCAATCCATTTTTTATAAAAATAAAACAAGGTGACAGAAAAAAAAAAAAAAAGTAAAAAAAAAAAAAAAAAAAGAGAGAAAAATATGAGAGATTTGTATAAAGAAGTGAAAATGAAAGAAAAAATCTAGAGAGATTTGGAGCTTGGAGATTGATTGAAAAATATTAATAAAATTCAAAGATGCAAAATAATGTAAAAGGGAATAACATGTTTTAGTTTTTATACTTTTCGTTAAACTTGGTTTGAGCCCTTTTACTTTCAAATTGATGAATTAGTTCCCAATCTTTAAAAATATATATTAATTTAGTCATTCTTTCGAGGTGTACCATTTGGTGAATTTAAATAATAACTAAGAAAAAAAGATAATACATGGTTTAAGAATTATTACTTGGACATTGGGAGAAAGTATCGATTTCATTGATTTAAGGAATATAAAAATACGATCCATGACTTGGTTATTGTATTAAAGGTAAAAAGTTCTTCTTCTTGTGAAATTTATGACCTAAATAGAAACTACGTTTTTGGTGGCACATATCAATAGTGTGTCCAATTTTACTATAATGATTATAATATTTTATGTTGTGACCATATGTAATTTTATTTCAGCTTTGATTAAAATCATGTTTCTTACCACAAACATTTTCAGTGTAATAATATTTGTTACTAATAATAAAGACTATCCATATTAAGTCTTTCACCAAAATCTTCATTCACTCTTGGTGAAAAAAAAAATGAAAAACAAAAAATCTGATATATTAATTTTTCACAAAAAAACTCATATATTATATTGAAATTAATGTATAATGTAATATATAATGAATGAAAGAAAAAAAATGCAAAAGAAGCTTGTCATATTGATTAATAAAATCCATGTATAAAAAAAGAACATAATATATACATAATTATATAACACAATAACTAAACTAATTACTATAAATTTGAGCTAACTACTATTAAAATGGAATAAACTCATAAATTTTAAAATATAAGAATTAAAGAAAAAAAATAAACAAAAATCACATTATTAATTTCAAATCATTTATAATATTAGAATTGTGACCTTGAACATACTTTTGTTCACTCGCCATACATCAACTAGGGGCTTAATGAGTAAAATATTTTCTTTTCAATTTAAAGTGAAATAGGATGGAGAGTGATAAGAAACTGTAAAGTTAGTGGGTTTAATTAAAAAATAAAAAAATAAAGTGATATTTGCCAATTACAAATTTATCCCTCTGTTTTTTTTATTTCATTTTTTTAGTGATATAAGTAAAACCACAAGAAAAACAAAACGGACAGTTATGTAATTCTCCTTTGACTTCCAATCTTTCTTCTTGCTAGGGTTCACACTACTAAACTCACTGTTTTTTTCTTTTTCTTCTTCTTCATACATTTTGGACAGTCAAACATGTACTTAAGTCTCCAAAATGCAAAATTAGAAAAAATTTTAGTTTAAGATAGATGGACATATAATACTCATTACTGAAAGTCTTTGATACATTAAATTAAACCATTTCTGAAGGATTAAAACCTTTTCAAATTAGTTTTTAAATTTCATTTAATAATTAAATTGATAAATATTTGATTCTTTAAAATTGACTTAAAGAAGAACACTTCAGTAGTTTATTTATTCTTATTCTTACTAAATTAGAGATATCATGGGAAGTCACCCTTTCTCCAAGATGCTCGAAAGATATGCGAGTGCGCGAAACAGCGCGAGAAATATCGGTATAGAATTTGTCCTCATCCACTCTGATCAGAAAATATTCTGAACATGTTTTTCATATTCTGTAAAGCATTAGCCAATATCTGTACTAATAATCTTACTCATTACAAATCTCAACCTTTCCTTTTTTGACAAAATGGTCATTATCAGTGGTTCTAATTAGTGTTTAAGCTCAAATAACAGTGACAATATGCTAGAACAGAAAAAAGAGGAACATATGAGAAATTGGTGGGGACCTAAGCATGCACTTCAAGGAATCACCCCCTTTGGGCCCTTCACTGGTTCTTCGTGTTGCTTCTTCTCAACCGTTCCCACTTTTGGAGTTATTTTAACCCTTTCGCTCTTTCGCTCCAATTCAACCCTTTCCACGCATTCCTACTAACTAGCCATGGCCGTTGTCACTGTGAACACCACTGTCTCCACTTCCTTTTTCCTCTCAACATCTTCCAACCCAAAACCCTTCATCGTCCAGCCCCTCAAACGACACCTTCCGTTACTTAAACGTTTCGAATGCCTCCGACGCCGTTCAAGGTCGGTCAAACCAAACTCTATCATTTCCTGCTCCGCGCTCACCACCTCGGAGCTCGTCGTTCCGTCCAAGCTCGAACACCTTGCGGCGGAGTTCCGGTCGCTGCGGGAGCCCAGGGAGCGGGTTGAGCGCCTGCTTAACTTCGCGGCGGCGATGGCACCCATGGCGGAGTCGAGTCGGGTCGACTCGAACCGGGTGATGGGGTGCACCGCGCGCGTGTGGGTGGAGGTGGGGATCGACGAGGAGGGGAAGGTGCGGGTGGTGGCAGACAGTGATTCGGAGATCACGAGGGGGTTCTGCGCGTGTCTGGTGTGGGTGCTGGATGGTTCGGAGCCGGACGAGGTTCTGAAAGTGAGCACTGATGATTTGATTGGTCTGAATGTGGGCTTGCCTGGAGGGACTGGGCCGTCGAGGGCTAACACGTGGCACAACGTGCTGGTGAGTATCCAGAAGAGGACCAAACAGTTGGTGGCTCAGAGGGAAGGGAAGGTTCCCTTTGAACCTTTTCCTTCATTGGTTATTTCCTCTGATGGGATTTTTCCCAAGGGTAGCTACGCTGAAGCCCAGGTTAGAACCGTTTTTTTTTTTTTTTTTTTAATTCTGAATCTCTCGAATTCGTCCAATCACGAATGGTTTGTTTTTTTTGCTTTTTTTCCCTGTCTTTTTCTTTCTGCATAATTTGTTGTTTCTGGGGCTGGGAGTGGTTACACAGTCTGACAGAATCTTAGACCGTCCAATTAGTAAAGAATTGTGAGAGTTAGAGTGAGTGCTGGCTTCCTCCTGTTATCGCGAGGATCTGATCCTCCTCAAAAAGGGGATGATTTTTTTATTTTTTTTGACAGTTTTAATCTATTTTGTCTTGATTGTTGGATGGTACCCCTATAGATAGATGGATACCTGGTGGTATCAGCCAAAGTGATTTTGATTTGTTAAAAAACTAAGTACTGGACAATATCTGTCCAATAGTAATTGTTTGTCAAATAACAAAAAAAAGGAAAGATGAAGTGCAAGACGCAAATTTTAATAATTCTTAATAAGTTAAAAAAGGGACCACTTTTACTTTTTCCTTTTCTTCCTTTGTTTTTTTCCCCCTCTTCCTCAGGCCCTTATCTACCCCAACCTCTCTCTATTCCTTCCTTTCCCTCTAAATTTCTTGTACTGTGCATCCAACACATCAACTAGACAAAATGTTGTATTGTGACTCAAATGTTTGACTAAGCTATGTCTTTCTACATGTTACATCTTCACTATTAATTACTTGTTTGAAAAACACCATTATCTTAAGATCGTTGTAACACACTTTTGTGCGTACAAAATCTGTATTTGATGAAAGTCCTACTGTACCAAAACCTTCCTGCGCATTTCTTTGGTGGTTTTTTGGTTTAATGAAATATTTTTTTCTCAAAGTTGAGCACTTCAATGTGCATGACATGTCTACCAAAGACCAAGGATGGTGATGTAGGTACTGTTAAGCTGTACATACTAACCTGTCCACACAATTTGGGCTTTTAGTAATTTTTGGTAGTTTTTCTTTTTCATCCTTGCCTTTGTTAATGAACTTCAATTTAAAACATTATGTCACATGCTTACTTTATCCGTTCAACTAGTTCTGCTCTGAAAGGACATGTTTACTTCACATCATAATAGATGGTTATGCCCACCATAAATGCCATAATTTCTTGGAATTATGACCTGACAGCATTGTTCTCCTAATTTTGTTCTAGCTTCACTGCAGGCAAAATATTTGTTCCCTAATGAGTTAAAAGTTAATGAACTAGTCAATGTGCTGAAGGAGAAGAACATTGGTGTGGTTGCACACTTTTACATGGATCCTGAGGTCCAAGGCATTTTAACTGCTGCTCAGAAGCAATGGCCACATATCCATATATCTGATTCACTGGTCATGGCAGATACTGCAGTTAAAATGGCAAAAGCTGGATGCCAGTTCATAACAGTGTTAGGTGTGGATTTTATGTCAGAAAATGTGCGTGCCATCCTTGATCAAGCCGGTTTCAGTGAGGTATGCATTTCTCTTGTTTTTGTGTTTTCTATTTTGAAAATAGCCATCAGCAGGCGAAATATGTAATGATAAGTGAAAGCTGTCTAGAAGATGGACTCTATTAAGTTAAGTTTCCTATTTATAAACATTGGTGAATGGTTTGTATGAAGCAGTTCATATGTGCTGCAGTAAACCATATTAGTAAAATTCAGTATCTGGGCTGTGTGTTAATCCTTAGTCGTTAATTTTTCTTCGGATAATTACTTGCAGGTTGGTGTGTATCGGATGTCAAATGAGCTAATTGGCTGTTCTCTGGCCGACGCTGCAGCTACTCCTTCTTACATGGAATATCTTTCGACTGCTTCCAAGTCTACGTCTTTGCATGTCATATACATTAACACTAAGTTAGAGACAAAGGCATTTGCTCATGAGCTTGTGCCTACAATAACCTGTACTTCATCAAATGTTGTCCAGACTATCTTACAGGTTGGTCAGATACAAACCTTTATTATTCCTCTTTGACATTTGTAATGGTCATATGAAAGCATCATATGATGATCATCACCAGGCCCACTTAGTCGTTTCTTTAAATAATATGTTGGCCCATATTTATGCAGGCATTTGCTCAAGTTCCAGATTTGCGCATATGGTATGGACCTGATTCTTACATGGGTGCAAACATTAAAGAATTGTTCCAACAAATGACAAAGATGACTGACGAAGAGATTGCTGCAATACATCCCGAGCACAATCAAGACTCTATTAGATCATTATTACCTCGACTTCACTATTTTGAGGTGAGAGATCTTTTGCACGTTTTTCAAAAAGCCAGGAAAGAATCTAATTCATTTATAATTAGATTTGAGTCATTTACATGTTGTGTCTATCCATTTGATTGAGATCTTCTGTTTATCCTTTTGGGATGCTGGTTTGTAGTGAAAACGTTTTGTTGTGCGCTATTTTTCCACGTGGCAGTGATATACTTAGTAAGTTAGTATGATATATCATTGTTATTGTACATTTCCCTCTCATAATTTCTTTCACATAAGTTGGTATATGCTTTGTTAAATAATTTTATCTTTCTTTTTCCTGTGTTGGGTATATGCTATGCCAGACTTGGAGAGAAATTTGTCAGTGCCTGCACTTAACACTATTGTGGTCTTTCTCTGTTTTCTGCAATTTTTTAACAAAGTTTGAATTTTCCTTGTAAAAAATATGGCTTGTATTGTATTCGCTTATCATCTGCTGGTTTATGTGTTTTTATTTTAGTAGGCTAGAACTAGCAATCTACGGTTCTGTACTTCATTTCATCATTATATATGCCTTTGTGATTTGGTGCCAGGATGGAACATGCATTGTTCACCATCTATTTGGCCATGAAGTTGTGGAGAATATAAAAGAAATGTATTGTGATGCGTTTCTTACTGCTCATCTTGAGGTTCCTGGAGAGATGTTTTCATTGGCAATGGAAGCAAAGAGAAGGGGAATGGGCGTAGTAGGCTCCACTAAGAATATTTTGGATTTCATAAAGGATCGGGTTCAGGAAGCTTTGGATAGAAATATAAATGATCATCTCCAATTTGTTTTAGGAACAGAATCCGGGATGGTGACTTCAATTGTGGCTACAGTTCGTAGTTTGTTGGAGCCTGCGAAGTCCTCTACTGAAAAAGCAAAAGTTACTGTTGAAATAGTCTTTCCAGTTTCTTCCGACTCAATCTCAGAAACATCTTCAAGTTCATCCTCAGGTGTTTATTCTGCCAAAGTGGGTGATGTTATACTTCCCGTGGTACCAGGAATAGCTAGCGGGGAGGGCTGTTCCATTCATGGTGGCTGTGCATCTTGTCCATACATGAAGGTAGAGTTTGTCATTTGCTTTACATATTGTTATCTCAGTTTAAAACCATTTTGAGATATTCTCGTAGAGTGACAAGATCTTGAATAGCAGTTGAATAAATGACGATAGTTGGTAGGTCATAAGAACATCATAGGTTTACTACTAAAATGTAATGAAAGACTTTAGTTCTATCATTTTTCTCATCAAGGTGAGTTTTATCTGGATTGTAACTAGTTTTGTTCAATTTTTTTTTCTTGGAAGCTGTCATCTGATTTTATCTTCAACCTTTCAGATGAATTCCCTCAGTTCACTCCTGAAAGTTAGCCATAACCTACCTGATGAAGAAAATATCCTTTCTGCATACAAGGCAGAGCGATTTAAGCTGCAAACACCAAATGGCAAATCAGTGGCAGATGTTGGATGTGAGCCTATTTTGCACATGAGGAACTTCCAGGTTAGCTTCTTGGTATATTTCCTATATTATTGAGTGGCACGTGTACCATGTGCTTTGAATTCACGTATTGATACTTGCACAGGCTACTAAAAAGCTTCCAGAGACTCTTGTTGACCAGATTCTTCACGCTCGATAAAGTAGACGCTCAATTTGATAAACTTTTGAAACAATAATGTGATGTGAAGACCGAAATTTGTGCTGCTATCTTGTGAGCTATTCCAAGTTGCAACTTCTGCAAAAGCTAGGTCTTTGCATGGTCTTTGTTGTTGTATGGTATCTAATATGTATTATTAGATAAAGATTACATAATATATAGTTTCTGATAAAAAAATAATATAGTTTCACATTGATATAGAGAAATTAATGAAATTACATCTACTTTTTTTTTTTCTTTTATTAATTAAAAAGATCCGCTTCTTATGTTTGAGCGAGCAAAGTAGTATTACACAAAAATACCCATTTAGATATGCAAAGTAGTTTTACATGATATGTGATCTACCATGAATCGGCATTTAGTTTCTAAATTAATCACTGTGACATGATTATAACGCATCGTTCAGACCAAATTCTATCTCCTTCTCCATATCTGAACTAATTTTGGTGATTTTTTGCGGTGTGCCTTTTTTCCCTTTTCTTATTCTCTGTGGACAGCCATAGAACCCGCTTTCTTTATCACTATGGATGTTGTCATTCTCGCCATCACATCCTGCCACAAGTATCACAGTCTTATCTTTCTCGTTTCCCAAAGTCGGTTTTGTAATCGATTCCTCAATCATTATCATGGTGTTGGCGGAGGGTGTGGAGGGGGCTCATGCTGAAAGCCAAAGTGTTGTCTTTGGTCTCTGGGATTTTGCAATTCGCTATGTCATGTGTAGGGAAGAAATACTGTGCATCCTCCATTTTGCTAGCCTAGCGTGTTAATGAGAAGTGACTGGTGTTCTATTCAACTATAAGGGGTTTCTGAAATGGTGGTTTCCATTATCTTGCTACGATGATTGATCATTAAAAGTGGACTAGGAGGATGACAATGTCGACAATGAATGGAAGATTGTGGTATGGTGATCGACAATGAAGAAAATAGGAAGGGGGAAAAAGGGTTTTCAACAAAAATTGCCTCCAGTGAAGAACAGTTTTCCGTGGCCAGTTCAAAAATGGCTCCAATTCTGGGGAAAGGAGAAGGAATATGGTATGGATGGTGCACAGTTGTCATATAAACATGAAATTAATTTGAGGGCTAAAATTTGTAGTGCACAATAAACCACACTCATAAAAGTGTGACTCACCATTTTTGGCGTCTTTCTATGTTTTTTCTTGGTGGCATAATAGCAAATATTCCCTCTGTAGTAGGACATCATTAAATATTTTACACTACTATTTCAATTAGTGATTAGCATTATTCACACCATATATCTCATGGATTCATCATCCTAAGGAATAGTCACATTAATGTAATTGGATTTTTTTTTTTCTCAATTTTCCTAAACTATTAAGCCAAAAACTATTCTTGTCAAGATTCAATTTTGTCATTCCTTTATTTTATTATTTAACACAAAACTCGAACATTTTAGATTGATGTTGATTTAATAACTATTTCTTTTTTTTTAAATTTATGTCAATAATGATTTTTTTAATATGTTTTTCTTGCCTTTATTATAATTCATATTTTTTTCTCTAAAAGGAGTTTATTTACTTTATTTAAAAAAGTTTAAACTACTATTTTCTTCTTCAAGATTAGACTCACGTTGGTCCAATATGGTTTTTCTTCTTCTAAGTATAGTTGCAACACTAAGAATAAGTTATTTGTTTTTGCACACCTATAGTTTCTATGTGCAACCCCATAGAGGTAGTTAAAAGACCATGCCGCATTGCTGCTACCACCCTTTGTTGCTGTGTCGCTCCCTTGTTGTTTGTCGAGTTACCTTGTCTGTGTTGTGTTATATACAAATTTAAGAAAAAGAAATTTTTGAATTGTCCAATATAATAACATTCATATATTTAATTATGTTAGTATTATTTTAAAAATATCCTTAAATTTATTCATTCTTATATATGATTATGATAATTGTAAATTTTTTATTTTATGAAATTAATAACATAAATTCATTTAACTAATACTTACATTTTAATCAATGTGAAATGAAGTATAAAATAAAAGAAATTAAGGGCTGTTTTCATTTTGAAAATATGAATAAATGACATAATTTTCTAAAATATAATAAAAATATTAAATATTAATTTTTAAATTTAATTTGATTATATCTTTGTTTCATCATTTTAGACTTTATGATATAAAATTTTGTTATTTTAAGGGTAAAGTCTTACTTTTTAAGTGATAATTTAGCATGTAAAATGTCGCATATCTCTTTAATATGTAATTGTTAGGTGTAATAATATATCTTGATGAGGAGAAATTTAATTTCCCAGGTTATCATTTAACAACGAAATCTCAATACAAAAAATAAAATAGTAAACTTTATATTATAATAGCAAAAATAATAAAAAAGTTAGAAACTAAAATAATAAAATAAATGTTACTTCGTGTTTAAACGTTGGAGGCACGTTGCAACGCAGGTTGGCTTTCTTTTTTAAAACGTGTCTGTATTTTTGCCGCGATTACCTTGTCATTTGTCGGTAGCCACAACCAATGTCAAGCTGCCACGTCTTGCGTCATTTGTTAGAGATGGATCTTCGCTTCAATCAACAATTTATTTCATCTTCATTTTTATTGGATGTGTCCTATTTTGAAAATTTTATTTGAAAAACTAAATTCGAAAAATTCGAACCACCTTTGAAGACATTCTAAGGAAATATAAGTAATGAATGAGAGGGATATACAGTACTATTTACATGAATAAAATAAATACAGTCCTTTTAGAGGAATCAGTATTTAATATGTACTTTCATGTGTATTTTAAATTGAAAAATTAGCGAATATATTTTATACGTTATGCATGAGACTCGAAACAAAAACATCAATCAGATACATATAATTGACTCTAACATTGGATCCAATTCCAAAATTCGAGCCTCACTTAATTGCAACTTTTTAGAGGTTATTATTACAGTTAATTTGAAATATTACATTCCCTTAAATAATCACGTCAACACTTAAAAATATGCTGTAGTGAAATCCTGACAATTTTTTTATTAACACAACTATTATGTTTTTATTATCTAAAATATAAATATGTTGAAGTAATAATTTATAAATGAAACACATTTTGTACTTTTATAAATGAAAAATAAATATTTAAATGTGATAAACGTGATAAACTTATTACAGGATATTAAAAATTAAGCATAAAACTAAAGTAAATATACAGTGATATAATATGTGAGTGGAACAATAGGTAACAATAGCTTTTAAAAACTATAATTAGAAATAAAATAAAAGAAAATAATATAAGTATTGTTAATTTTGGTAATATTAGATTTATATAGTTAGGAGGACAGGTGGCGTGAATGGGTTGGGAGAGAAGAAGAGAGAGAGGTGGAAACGGGGGCAGTCCCGTGTTTGTGACAACTGCAAACGACAATTTTAGCCCTTATATTGCATTAACGTCCCAATTCCCAATAACGCGAGTTCTTGACTCTGTCTCTCTTTTCACACCCCATAGAGTTGGGACTTGCGATCTTCTTTCTTCATTCCACTTCCAAACAATCTCTTCAACCTCCACATTCCATCCTACTACCTCTCTCTTTCACTTTTTCCACTTCCTATCACAAGTACGCTCCCTCTCTTCTCTTCATTTTCAAACCATTTCTTTTCTTTCGCTCTTATTTTACATCTTTTTTTTTTCTTCTAATGCATATTTCTCATCTAATTCACGTATCGCAGCTGGAAAACGGGGTATTTATACAAAGTTAACATGAAAATATTTCAATTTTGGTCATCTGTTCTGTTACATTGCATGTTGTTTTCATATACATACAATTGTTTAGGTGACTATATGGAATCTGTAATGTGAGATCAAACAAACTGAGTGTGTTACCGGGTTACAACAATTTCTGTATTTATTTATTTTTTTAGTTTCTACATTATGATCTGTTTAGACCAATTCTCTTCCTTTTTTCTATGGTTCTCAAACTTGTTGCCAGATTATTGAGGATGCGTCTGAACTTATTATGCCTGAATTTGAGATTGCATTTTCTCCTCTCAAACTGGTGGACTTGTATATAGGGAATGATGAAAAATGATATTTTTTTCAGCCTCCTCAGACTCTATACACCTTGTGAGAAAACAGAGAGAGAAAGATAAAATAGGATGAAGGTGATAGATTTGAAAATTCGAGTGTTAACATACAGAGTTGACGAATCATGTTAGAAAATGCCAGACTCTTTTATGGCAGGTTTTAGCAAATCAAGATTTATGGTTGATTGTGTTTTCTTTCTATAGTTTCACTCCATCATTCCGAATTTTCTGACACTGATATAATATCTAATACTAAGAAAATTAGAAACTTAAGGGCTAATCATAGACCACTTTACTAAAAGGTTGAGATAATTTTTTTGTATCCCCCGTTTTGACTTGATTTGCAAAAATCCTATCAAAAGTATCTTGTAAATGATTAAAGTTGTTAAATTAATATCATTTCAAACAACTTTCGCAAATTGTATGTGAAATGAATTTTCTATTTGAGATTATGCATAAACATTACTTCATCATAGACTGTGGATCGAAAATCCTATTTTGATGACATTATTTATGCTGTATCTTCGATAGGAGCTTGTGGAGAGTAGAGACATACACTATGGGTTCTGCTAAAGGACTGGTTGCCCCAGAGGGGAAACAGCCTCTATTTTCTTTTGGATTGATATCTGACGTGCAGTATGCTGACATTCCTGATGGTAGATCATTTCTTGGTGTTCCACGTTACTATAGGCACAGCATTCTTGTGTTACAGAGAGCAGTAAAACAATGGAATAGTAATAAGAACCACAAGTTCGTGATAAATTTGGGAGATATTGTGGATGGATACTGTCCAAAAGATAAATCTCTTAGCACTGTAAAGAAAATTGTGGATGAATTTGAGATGTTCAATGGACCAGTGTATCATTTGATTGGCAATCACTGCCTCTACAATCTGCCTCGGAGTAAATTACTTCCATTATTGAAGATCCAGAGTTTTGGAAGCCATGCTTACTATGACTTTTCGCCAGTGCCAGAATATAGATTTGTAGTTCTTGATGGCTATGACATAAGTGCAATTGGCTGGCCTCAAGATCATCCAAAAACATTGGAGGCCTTGAAATTCCTCCGGGAAAAGAATCCGAACGATGACAAGAACAGTCCAACAGGTTTGGTGGGCCTTGAAAGAAGGTTTCTTATGTTCAATGGGGCTGTTGGAAAGGAACAAATGAAATGGTTGAGTAGTGTTCTTCAGGAAGCAACAAAATTGGGACAGAAGGTAGTGATATGTTGCCATATGCCTCTAGATCCTGTTGCATCATCCAATGAGGCACTGCTATGGAATTATGATGAAGTAATGAGTTTGATACACAGATACACTTGTGTGAAGTTGTGTCTATCAGGACATGATCACAAAGGAGGATATTCCATCGATTCCCATGGAATTCACCATAGAGTTCTTGAAGCAGCCCTGGAATGTCCTGCTGGCACGGATTCGTTTGGATATGCTGAAGTTTTTGACGACAGAATATCACTTTATGGTACAGGCAGAATGCGGAGTACAGACATTTATTTTCATTCTTCAGCAGATTTGTGATGACAAGATGTTCGTGTTTTTGAGACACCTATTCGTTTATTGATAGTGGAGAATACTGTGGTCCTCGCACAAATCCAATCCACGTGGAATTAACTTTCTAAGCAACGGAAGTGGAATTACTTAGTTGAGTTAGCTAATCTCATAGCAAGTTCACGAATCAACCTCGTTCTACTTGAGTGTTTCCCTCGCTTCTGGAAGAGACAAAGATTCAAAAAGCATTGGAGGTTTCCTCATAAATGATTTATCTGTGAAATTTTTTATTGGTTTTGTATAATTATTAGGATGTTTTTCTCGATAAACTCCTTTGCCGTAGTCAACTCAAGTGAAAATACCCTTTAACTTACTGCAATAGTTATACTATTGCAGTACTTTTGTACAATGAAACTGCAAATTTGACTGCTTCCAATGTAACTTCTCACCCTACTTACTTCACATCAGATGGCTCAGTTCGTTGCAGACTTAAAAAATGTAAAATCTAACTCTGGGACCATGTAATTTGACTCTTTTATTATTTTTTTACTTTCGAAGTATGCTACTCAAATGACATATCCTAATCACATACATAAAATTATTAAGCCCTCTTCCTAATATTACAAGCTTAGGGGAAATCACGTTTCACATTGTGGTGGAACTTAGTTGTAAAGATAAGTGACTATTGAGAGGGAAAAGCAGGTCCCTCATGATTTATTGATGACCACGATGAAATATGTAAACTTGCCACGTTTTTCTCGTGTGCGAGTGTGTGGTTGACTCAATCACTTGGAGGAAGAAGCCTTTGCCCCCTTTCGCTTCTCAATATAGAAGAACACAGAGAGAGCCACCACGGAGAAAGCACTGAAGCAAATGGAGCAGATATCAAGGGACGCGTGGCGCCCGCTGATTGAGTTGATCTCAAACAAGTTGCTGCTCTTCTTCGCGTCCGTCGTCTGCCCATAAGCCACTTCCTCGTCGTTAGAGTCATACGCGTAGGCGCGTACGAAGTACGTGGCTTTGGGCACGTCCCTCTCGATCACCCACTCGAACCTCTGCACGGTTTTGTTGGAAGCGTCGTAGGGTTTGGCCATGATCTTGTGCTGGCATGTCTTGTCCCTGGAGAGATCGTCCTCGGTCTTTCTCCACGCGCGGTCCTTTTGGCTAATGGGCGCGTAGCACAGCTTCACCTTTATGGTTTTGTAGACAGAGTCCGTCCCAGCTGGTAAGGTCTTGTTCAGAGCCCATGTCACAGTGATTTTGTCTGCTCCACCCTCCAGAACTGTATAATCATTAACACCATCAGATTGAGTTTAACATAAAAGAGAGTGAATTTCACAACCCAATTCGTAAAATCCTTAAAGGAGTGAAATTTAACAACTTGTAAAGTTTTTCTTGATTTGATCATGGGGGGTATCTGAGAAGGGATGTTTTTACTTACCTTGTCCCTGCTTGGGGGAAGCTGTGACATCAAGGGTTCTTTTCAGGGAAGAAAAGTGAACCTTCCCATAGCAACTTCCAGCCAAACAGAAAATTAGAAGTGATGCTACCACAAGCCCATGTGCTGCCATTTTTCTCTCAGTTTCAACTAACAAGCTTTTCTGATAGAAAAGTCAAAAGAGTGCAGCGAGTTGGGACTTAAGGGAAAAGCTAAGAATTGGAAAGATATTCTTAGAATGTGTGGGGATGCACTGACTTCAAAGCCTTTATATAAAGCCCAATTTCATAAAATAATGGGAAATCAAAACAAATTGAATTTTGATAAATGGTGGGGAAAGTCAAAGGCCCATATGCCCAAACTATAGCATAAAAACAATAGCGGAAGCAAGCAAGTGGTAGAGATATCATTTGAATTTTCAAAAAAAAAAATGATATCCTTTGAACAGTTTGAAAGGGCACTGTGATGCTGCAGCAGGTGATCGTACTGATGCAGTTGGTTTACACGAGTGTATTTGGCCATTTGCAAAATTTAGTACACTTTTTATTGGTTGACCTTGTCATTTCTGTTTTATATTTTCTTCTTCTACCCAAGTGCTCGGAGTTTATGATGGACACACGGAAGTACATAATATAATGCATTGACATATGAAAACTATGAATATACTGTATTAAAGGTTTGCCCAAAGTTCCCAGCCTGTTTCAGTTCCAACTTCATACAAAAGCGAAATATCAGTTCCACATTATCTGCTATAACTCTTTCTTGTTGAAAATTCCTCTGTGAACTTCTAACTGCTCTTTATATACAAATTTAAAAAATATAAAGATACCTAAATGTAGTATTATTTAAGAAAAAAAAAACTAATTTGACATATTTTTAAGAATAAAAAACTAATCCATCACTAGACAAAAGGAAAGTAAATAAGAAAATCAACACTGCATGATATTTAAAATCAAAAGAAAGGTTATGGTAACATAAATAGATATAAAGCTAGACTTTGCTAAAGGATACAGATAATTAGAAGGTCTATATTTTCTTTATATCTTTTCTCTTGTAACTAAATTAATTAGTTTTGTTTTCTATTGTTGTTACTAATAATTGACATTTCAAGCAATAAATGTCAATTGCAAATTAAATAAATCTTTTGTATGGGATGCCATGAGAAGTTATCTAGTTTTCTATTTTTATATAGTTGATTATGTTTGTCAATGCTGATCATTCCTTGTTTTTGAAAAATATTAACTAAAATGGATACTGTTATCTCAATGTATGTTAATGATATTATCTTAGCTGAAAATAACATAATTAAAATTAATAGTATTACTAATTTGCTTAATAATATTTTTCTAATTAAAAATTTTAGAGATTTAGAAATTATTAGAAACAAAATTTGAATATATTTATGTCAAAGAAAACATATTTTAGATTTGCATGAAGATATTGGTACGATAAATTGTTTTTGTGTTATCACTTTCCTGAATTATAAACTTGTTACTTACATGTTGAATTTTTTCATATCCTTCTCCTCATAAAAAGGCTTATCGAAAGATTAATTTATTTAACTAATACTAGGTCTGATATCACATATATATTGTAAATCATCTGAGTCAATCTGTGTCGACTCCAACAAATACACATCACCAAGCTGTTACGAGGATTATTCAATATTTAAAACACACTTCTGAAAAAAGATTATTCTTTGTTGTCAACAATGAAACTTAACTTAAAGGATATAACAACTTATATTTAGATTGGACACGATGTACTGACACAAGAAAATCTGTCACAAAATACATAATCTATTTCGGTAATTCACCTATATCTTGAAAATATAAGAAGTAACATACACTTTTAAGAAGCCAAATATAAAGCTTTGGTTACAACTACTTGTGAATTAGAATGATTAATATACTTTCTTAATAATAAAAAGTTAACTACAAAAGTCAAACTCTTCTTTATTAATTGTCCAACTCTTCTTTATTATTATATTCAATTTGTCGTTCAAATTATTTCAATCAAGTTTAAAAAAAAAATGACAAAATATATTAAAATAGACTGTGAGAAAAAATCAACCAAAATATGTTAAAACTTCTTCCACTATTTTCATATCTTCAGCTTGGAGATATCTTAACTCCTCTAACTATTTTCAAGAGTATATGTGTTCCAAGTTAAATTGTATCGGTGCTTGAAAATAACTCTCAAGTATTTTTAAAATAGTTCAAAAATAGTATGGGGTTTACTCTTTATTTTAGGATTTAATCCGTAGTTTCTCTCTTTATTTCTGGATGCTTGTCTGCAATTGAGATCGGCATGTATAACTTTACTTTTTACAATGAAGTATTTATCTTTTCTTTCACTTCTTCTACAAACATATAAATTAGGTTTTGAGTTTCTGATACTATAGTCTTGAGATCCTAGTCCTCCTTTGGAAAGAGAATAATGTTTAATATTTGTGTTTGTCCCCTAATGTCTGAGAAGGGGTATGCAAAAAAGAATTGCGTATTGGGATTCCGGACTTAACGTAAGCAAAGCAAGAGCTATTCACTTACGGAAAAGCCAAACGAACCACTTGTATAATTATTTCACAACTCTCTCTTTTACTTATATTTCAGAAGGTTGACATCAGATGCCCATGACACTTTGATTCGTAGTCCCAATCAGGCTACGTGCTGTTCCGATCCTTTTAAATTCAAAAATAATGCTCTCTGTATCCTCTGTCGCACATTCTTTGTTAGTCAAATCTTATATGTTTACAATAATACTATAGCTTTGTTAAGGAATATTTTTCAAATATAAATTATAGAATTTTGATTCTTTTATATCTTATGTACCACTACATATATTAAGGAATTCCAAATAGAATTTTTTTTTAAATTATATGGAATTATTTATTACCGATTTAGCCAAGTGTTTAAAGATAGAACATTTCATAATCCCTAAATTTTCTCTACAATTCAGTGTATTATGTTATGTTAATTTGGTTAGCTAAGTTAATAACAAAACCCAAATTATAATGATGTTGATTATTATTGGGTTGTTATTCTAAAGCATCCTTTTAAGTTGAATCCAAATCTTTTCAAGAATACTTAATCAAAAATATTTTTATATCTTCACAAGTTTTATTGAGATATATAATGCTAGAAAAGAAAAATTTAAACAATTTATAAAAAAAAAAAACTAAAACTCATTATAAAATATAAAATAGAGACAAATTTTTAAATTCATTTCTTTGTTTATTATCTTTTTAATCTTAGAAGTCCTTGTAGGAAAATCTTGTTCAAAAAGTTTGAAAAACATAATTAATATATATATATATATATATATTGCATACTTAAATGAAATGCTTTTTATTTACGTAATGAAAACGTATTTCCATTGCACTATATGCAATGAAGATACATAACAATGGTAATATGTTTTTGTTGATGCTATCTTTTTCTGGTCCATTTGGTTTTCTTCACATACGTATTGAAGGCCTCAAACATTTTTCTGGCTGACGTTGAATTAAAAATCCACTGAGAATATTCGGGTTATTGCTTGCTGCACCTCATCAATTTCTAGCTGTACCCTCACAATTTTTGGAATTTCAATTTTGTCTATCTAACTTTTATTCCAAAGGGTCTCCTCTGTGGAAACATTGTTTTGTGGTGGTTGTTGAACCTTGGAAGAGATATTCCGACAAGGGTTGGTGGAGGTCGTGGTGGTTTATCAAAGTCACTAAGGGTCAGGGTAAGTAGTTTCAGGTATGGAAAGTTGTTATTTTATTGCTTTGTTTGTTGAAACGGTTAAATTCTGAAGTACCCATTCCGAAATTTTTAAAAAAATCTTACCTTAATCGCTGTTAAGACCAATGTTAGCCACAAAGATTGTTTCTGATGGTGTCAATGTAACAGCAGAAACACAAGCAGATAGGTGGAGGAGAAGGAACATATGAAGTACGGTGAAACAGAAAAAGATGTGGATAAAAACTGAAGGGAGAAAAACAGCTGCGTGGGGAAAGGAAAAGGAAGAAAGAAGTAGGATTAAAGTTAAAAAATCATAAGGCAACTCTGACATTTCAAACACTCGATAGGTGCAGATTAAAATTTGGGAGGTGAAGGAAATAAAAGCCTAATACGCTCTTGGATTTTGTAAGTGGGTTTTAAAAAAATAGGCCCGTATTTAAACAAATGTTTTTTAGCCCACGTACCTCTTTCTTATGGACGAAAAATAAAAGAAATGATATACATAAAAAATGGATTTTGATTTTTGATATCCAACAAATTTTTCCAATTATTTTATAATTATTATTTTACTCTTTATTTTTTTATAAATATAAAATTTTATTTTTATAATAACTATAATATCATTAAAAGTAGATTGTTAGGTGATTGTTATGGTTGTCAAAATATTATTTTCTTAAAAAAATACACCCATTTATAATATAATAATAATAATATGTATTAAAATTTTAATTTAAAAATTAAAATAAACATAATTAAAATATTATTATTTTTAATTGTGAAGCAGGTGTTTTTTATTAGGTGGGTGCAAAAATATCACCATTCAAAATAAAACCCTACAAAAGCAAATCACTTATTTTGAGAAATATGTTGTAGACTGACCAACTTGGAGGAATGGTCTCTGATTTTAATGGATAACTTTTAGAAGCATGGGTTATAATATAAGTCAAAATTGGTCCTAACATTAGAAAAAAAAAAAAAAAAAAGGAAAAACTAATGTCCTTTAATAATTAAATTCATAGCCGCAAATTTCTTATTTTATTTGTTTTTCAATATTTATTTTAAACTGGGCAGTAATACACAATTTGTATATTTATACAACAAGTTAGAACTATAACTTTGCTTACCTATGACCTATGTGGTTGGTATAATGAATGAAGTAATAAAAAGAAAGGGAATAAAAGAAATTGACAAATGGTTTTAGTAATTTTTTTTTATCGAACACTACTGAAGAACATATGTTAATGTTGCTCAAATAAACCTTTTATCATTTTTTGCTCATAAGATCGAGGTTATTGTATTTAACATTTTGTAGACAGTTTTCATGCATACATCTTCTTATGGTTTTGCTAAATTAAAAAAAAAAAGGTGAGGGAAGCCTGCATAATGGACAAAACTAGGCAACAATGATCAGTTTACGATAATCAAGAAGATGGATCTCTTCGATATATCTTCACAATGTAACGATGAGGCTTGAAGTCTAGGATTTGATGGAGAAACAAGAAAAGGAGGTGATGCCACTGGCTTTTCCTGAACTGTAATTTTCTGCATTAATTGTTCATGCAAATTCAGTTATCACTTATCCAATATAATTAACAATAATGATGCCATCTATGTAGTATAGTAATCTGAGAGCTACACCATGAAACTTGACTGAAGCTTGGGTTGGGCAAAATAGAAGCTGAAGTTGGAATGAAGCTCTTCTTCATTCTACTCTCTTTCTATCTCTTATCCATAAAATAAAATATACATATAGATACAAGACAGTCCCAGCGCCGGCCAATTCTTTGCATCCACAGTCAAAACTGATGTTTTCTATGTTTCTACTATGTTTCTCACGATCTTTAAAACTCAACACCCCAAAATCTCCAAGCCTGCCAGAAAATTGTAAGCAATCTTTTACTCTCCTCGTAGGTAGCAAGTACGAGTTGGTGGCTCAGAATTAATGGATCGAAGGTCGGGCAGAGAAGGCAAAAGCCTACAAAAAAAGATGGCGGAGGCACGCCGCAGGGAGAAACCGGCGCCGGACCTCAGCGACTTCATGAACGACATGTTTTTCGGGGCAGTGGATCACGTGGACAACAAAACCTACGACCTCACAGGTAATAAAGGAGTGAGCGTGGACGAGGAGGAGGAGGAGGACGACGACGAAGGGTTCGACGACAGCACTAGAAGCAACAGTGCAAGGTTGACGCAAGAGTGGCTACAAGAGGCTCGACTAATCGTGGGTTCCTCTCCTTCCCGCGGTGGCTCTCCGGGTCGTCTTTCTGGATCCCCAAGGTTCGCAGCACCACAACCACCCTCACCCCTTTCCTCGTTGGACCACAGAGACTCTCTCTCTAGAACCAGGTCTGCACGAAGGTAATCAGAATATTCTAGAAAAATCGTAGAAGATTCAGTTATATACGTTTCATTGAAGAATAATATTTTAGATCAATCACGTGAATAATAATAATAATGTGAATGAAGCAGATACAGAACTGGGGTAGGGATCAGTGACGAGATACTGTCGAAAACAGCAAGACACACTCGTAACAAATCCGACACTTTCGCTCAACCTTCATCAGATGGGGATGGATCCCCTGCAACGGCGGTCCACAACTGGTTCTCCAACATCCTCAAACCGACCAACAACAATAACACACAACACCCACCTCCTTCTCCTCCAGATTCTACCCTTTTAACATCTATCCCTCCACGTCAGCATCATCCTCGAAAGTCACGCTTCCAAACCGAGCCCTCAGCTGCGCCTCACCCGCAGGGGATCCAACCTCCCAACTCCAGGCGAACCTTCTTCAAGACTTCTGCGCCGGAGAATCCTCCCTCGGGTCCCGTTCCTCTTTCGCCGCCCAGGAACCTCGTCGAGTCCGCTCACCGGAGGACCATATTGTCTTCGACGTGCTCGCGCGAGAGGACGGCGTCGAGGCATGTTGTCGCCAAGGGAGAGGAAGCATGCCTCAACGGCTTCCTCAAAGAGCAGAGGACCTTGCTGCAGAAAATCTCCACGGGAGAGTCCCATGCAAATGCGCAAATCGTGCTTTCTGGGCCTTCCAACGGTTGGTGATGAGAGTGTTTTTTTTTTCTGTGTGTGTGACGTGGAAGCTTTGGAGAGCGATTGACTTTGTCTTGGGACGGTGCAGGCACGGCGTCGATGGTGGCTGCCATTTGCCACGCCTGGGTCTTGGATTACCGGCAGAGAGAGAAGGAGGGTGGCGTGGTGGTGGTGCCTGTCATGAATGTGAAGCGTGGCTCCATGTGGAAGCTGAAGCAGGCTGCGTGGCTCTTTCACCATGCTGGTCTCGATGCCACCGCGTTGCTTTTCATCGATGAGGTTCCTCTTTTAAGTTCGAAAGTGATTCAGATTTTACCCGGCTTTTCGTTAGTTTTGTCATGAGAAATGCTATTCGACTTATAATATACATGGTACAGAACATGCATAAAATTGAAGGTTATTCACTTTGCCTTATCGTCATTTTAAGTTTGAGCTCTTACATGAAAAAGTTGCAAGCTTTAGTCCCTAGCAGGCCTAAGTTTTTTGGCCTACGAAAATAGGGAGTAAAATTTCAAATGATCTGAAAATATATCAGATTTGTTTTTGCATGGACAAGACTTTGACAGTGTGTGATGAGTCAATCCATGTCCCATACTTTTTAGCTTTCATTTTTCAGATGCATGTACATTTATATGCCTCCACACGAAGTAACTGCAGGTCTCCTTTTTGTTTGTTTGATATATTATTATTTGATAATTATTGGGATTAGACATCACTGAAATTATCTCTCTGCTTATGATAAAGATGTTTGGACTTAGGAGGACAGTGTACGTATGATTAGTAGGGTCAAGCTTTATGTGTTTTGCTTAGTTTGGTGAACTGGCACTGAATTTGTTTGCAGGTGGACATGGAAAGCCTTTTGATGACTGGCCAACTGAGCGCCCTCGTGGTTGGACAAGATGTCTTGAGCACTACTGGCGAGGTTGGATTATCAATTATTGATGAATCTGAAAATTAATTTTAAAATCAAGTTTGATCCCAAGGCAATGTGCCCAGATGAATTTCAGAATTAATTTTATCTGTTGTTTTGATTTTCAAGGTTGGATCCCAATGCACAGTTGTTACTGATAATTACTGTGAGGATGCCTATGATTTACTTCAGAACCCTGTGCTGAAGAAACTATTGGTAAATTTATGGTGATCTTAGTTCGCAGACAAATTTGTGGCACCATTAATTTACTTTATTGTTCCCCATATCAAAAGATGCTTCTGAAAATTATTAAAGACTGGTTTAGTTTTAAGTGCCTTTGGTGTTGAAAATTGCTTGTATTTATTTTGCAGCTTGCCGGTATTCTGCTTGACACACAGAATCTAAAATCATCTGCAGCAATATCGATGACAAGAGATGCAGAGGCAGTCCAGTTGTTATTGGCTGGCTCAGCCCCAAATTACAGATATGCATTATTTGATCAATGTCAGTTCATATTTCTCTGTACTAAAGTTGAGTTATTGTGATTTTATATTGATTATTAAGTTCAATGAATAAAGTTGCTTTTGGTTCCTTGAAGTGATGCGAGAGCAGAAAACGGCTTCTTTTGTCGAAGCTTTGAACCATAACTACGGGAAGTCTCCTGATCAAAGTAAGTATCTATTCTAACCTTTCCATACATAGTATTGGCTGCTTTCCTAATTCCAAAATGTATGAGCATGGCCTTGGTCCTCTGGTCGTGACCATGTTCATTTTAGTCTTCCTGTTTATGAAATTGCAAAACTCAAGGAACTGTGAAACTTCTGTATGACCTGAAATCATCAGTAGTAAGTGAAATTGATGTACTACACTGTATTTTTTTTTGGTACTAGGACTATACTACTTTGATTGGTATTATCTTGTCAAGTTGTTGGATAAAGACTGAGTGTGATTTTGACAAGCCAAAGGAATTAAGAATGTGACCACATGCTTCCAATTCTCAATAATGTCAATTTCACTCTCAATGCTGCATAGATGTACATTGGGATTAAACGGGATTTTTCTACTTATATGTTTTTTTTCTTTTTTAAAATCGGTGATCGAAAGTGAATAAGTAAAAAAAGTGAAGGGAATTTCATAGTTTGAACATTATAATATGTAACTAACTATAGGTGATATATCTGGTTGAAATGCTAATGATATTTTGCAATCTATTTTCTCAAAAGTTAAGAGTACTTTTTTTTATCCTTGGTAATTATAGGTGAACAGAACAGTGAAGGAAACACGAAGAATAAAGTTGGCGAGAGAAAGTCAAGCTCTATATCTGACGGCGAACCCACCATATCAAGTTCAAAAACAAATTCCTTCGACACAAGAAGTTCTAAAGCTTGCAAGGTTTCCCCAAATCCAGGTTGCCTTTCATTCTCTTTCCTTATATTCCCTTCATTCCCATTATGGCTTTTTAGTTCTGTTTACATATTTTCAACTCCTGATTTCATCAATAAAGTTCCGCTAGTTAATGAACTCAGACTCAGTAATTGGCCTTTTCCCTCTACGAATATGATGACATCAACTATTCTTGCAGTCAAACTCGTTACGCCACCTTTGCTATCTCCTTCTCCGGCACCAACACCACAACATGCGGAAAAGGAGGCCCCACGTGGGAAAAACAAGTTCTTCTTGGCAAGGTGGTTTGGTTTTGGTTCAAAATGAATACATCTCATCCATGTATGCCATTGGCAACTTATTTTTTGCAAATTCTTGAACTACCATAGTGCTTCTACTATGTCCTATTAGCTTTTCAAATTTTATTAATGATTTTTTACTCCAATGGGCAATTCTGAAAGAACTTAGAATGACTGTTGTATCTTTTTCCTCAACATAGTTCACTTCATCCTAATTTGGTTTGGCATGAAAATAAATAAAGCTTGGTCAAAAATTAATTTCTTCCATTTCCAAATAATACAACTTTGGATTCAGTGCATTATCTAGAAGTGCTTAACTTCTTGGTTATATATATTTATCATCTCACAAATATATTTTAGTTACAGCAGAAGTCATATTAACATCTTTCAATAGTGGTTGAGTTAGAACTTAGGAATCTCACAATAACTGTCATAAATTTATGCTCTGTTTAATTATGGCGTTGTTGTCACTTTGCGGGTTAAACTATTACCTGTGTTAAACAATAACATCTGGGCCTACCCAATATTTTTCTTCTATAAATCAGCCTAGTCCCTGGCCGCATACTTTTGAATCTTTCAGTGTGACCTCGTTATCATTGTTTGCGACGTTGACGTGAATTAATAATCTCCTTGGTCAAAAAAACTTCAACTGCTTCCTAAAAAAGACGAACTTTGTAGTTCACTTCTTGTTTCTTTTGACCCCCAAAGAACAAATCTACTATTCTTTATCTCGCAACAAATGCTGCTGTCATTTTAATACACTGTTTTTGCTACATGCACTATTTTGTAAACTTTTCTGATTAAAAAACTTATTACTCTGCTCGTAGCATTTAATTAAATCAAAATAATAGTTTGTCAACATGTTTCTACTAAGTAAAGTAATAATATCCCTATAATAAGCCCAGTGAGGTACTAGAAATAAATGAACATAAAAATCCTACCCTTGGACCAAAATCAGAATCATATATTTGGGCCTCAACAAACGTCTATCTATTCTGATATTCTAAGGCTGGTTATTCATTTTCTGCAATGCTTCACCTACCAGGCTATTTGTACTATAATTTGTATACTGAGTTTGGGAATCAATAACGAATAGACTAACGAACTTAGGCAGGAGCTAAACAATAATGATGAGGATGATACTGATAACCCAACTACTAGAAAGAGAAGCATGTGTATTAATGTGCGTGAGGTGCACATACTCGGATTATTGTACTCTTGTTTCTACATCATCACCAAACACCCATCCTCTCTTTCCGGGTTACCATTTTCGATCACATGCATGAACATTATAATTATATGGACCAATACAAACATTCAGTTCATTAATCCTCTGTCTACATATATTTTTTTGGGATACAAAATTTAGGTAAGATGTACCTTTGGTTGATAGATTTTGGAGGAAACATACACATACCAAGATCGGATCAAGAAAGAGCATTTTCCAGTGTGGTAAAATGTAGGTGAGACGTAGATGCCTCTGGATGGAGAATTATTGGGCATGTGTGATTGTGAATGTGATACAATCTGTCTTGTCCACAATTATGCGCATTTGCTCAACCCCAGCTGTAACTAACTCCCAAGCCACTGTTTGGACCCACTCCCTTTCTCCATCTGAACCAAACCCATCTCTCCCTCTTTCTCTCTCTCTCTCTCCCAACCCAATTTCCACCTGCATCTTCACCTTTCCATTATGACTAGGAGACCAACTCCATTTTCAACCTTATTTTACCGGTGTTGATGGGTGATGATATGCCATTAAGTTGACATGGCTCCTTCATTCAACCTTCCAAGCATAAAGAAACAAGCAAAACTCTGATGACCCGCTAACACTAAATCCCTCTACTGATCCAGAACTCCCTGTCTGATCAGTAGATAACGGAGGTGACGAGGATGATAATGAAGGTGACGGAGATGACATAGAAGAAGCAGTAGTACCAGATGATAAAATTGGCTTAAAAATGAATAAAGCATGCTTTAAACCAGGACTAAATAGCCAATCATGAACATCCCAATATACCTCTACTCTCATTTTGCTGAGATGAATTGACTCGTTGCCTCTGAACTTCCACTGCAAGTGCTTCACATGAATCACCAAGTGCCCATCAATCCTTATCTCCATCTCTGGCTGAACTCCACTCAGAGAGTCCCCATTATTTCCCTTGTTCTTACACTCAATTGAAATCTCGTGCCACCTGCCCTTCTCATGAAACTTGGCTCTGGTAGAGAACTTTTTCTTCCCAAAAATGTGCTCTTTCTTTGAAACCAAAATGGGGTCAATTAGTGCTGGCCTGCACCCCGTCCTTCTGTACGCCTCTTTCTTCAGATCACCCAGGAGCAGAACAACCTCTTCATCACAAACCACTGCCACATAGTACTCCGAGGTTGGCTCCGTTTCACCGTTAAATTTCGCAGCTTTAAGGTCCCAGAAAATATCAACGGCCTTGCCATCCACTATGAAGCGTTTGGAGCCTTGCTTCCTCCAAAAGTACCATGGCTTCACCTCTACCTTGCAGGTGTACTGCTCTTCTCCTTCAGGGCCTTCCACTGACACCGAAAGTCCGTGAAGCAAGAGGTTTTTGCACCATGTGATGGTGATCAAACGGCAGTGGTCAGCAACCTTTGTTCTGTACACAGACATGTACACGCTCTGGCCTGCACGGGTCACAGCTCCATGATCATCACCATGCTGCTTCTCTGCTGGAGAAGAAAAGCAAGCAGGAATATTGATCCCAATCGAATCCTGCATCATTTTTTGATTATGAACTTTCAAGAGCAGAATCTGGTAAACCAGGAGATGGAAACAAGAGGAAAACAGAACAGAAGGGGTTTTAATAAGAAATATGAAAGGAGTGAAAAGGGTAATTAAAGAAGTTAAGAGTCAGAAGCTGAATGAATGGTAGACGCTGGCAGAGGTGTTAATGGCAGCATTAAATGGATTTGGGAAGAATATTTCCAAACTGGCATATGGACTGGCTGTGAGTGAGAGTGAGCCAGGAACAACCCTTTTTATATTCTGCACCTCTCTCACTTACTTGTCACCTCCTTTATAATTATTGTTGTTATTATTATTTTATTTGGGTTTGTGTTTACCTTTTTAAGTTCGAAGTTGAGCCTACACAAACTTTTTCGAATCCAAAGTTGTTAAAATTTTACTATATTCAAAAGTGCTTACTTCCAGGCACAGTTAGATGCAGAGGACCCAGCTTGTATTTTCATCAGATTTGGTGTATAGATTTTTACTAACTTGGGAGTCATCCATATTCATAACACCACATGACATGGGACTATGATAGGTCAAAAGAACAACTGTAGTGGTGAGGGTTAGCTTTCCCATGTAAGACTCATCATATTTCTTCCTTGTTTGAAAGGATCTTCTTATGACTCTTGCATGTGACGTTTTAATTAAGCTTGTAATTTTCCTAATTAAGCATAAAATTTTTCATTAAACTAAATCAATATTTTTTTAATCATTAAAACTAAAAGGTTCTTCCATTGCAAGGCTTGTGAATTCAGTTTCTAAAATGAATTTTATCAGAACTTTTTACTTGAAAGAAGGGTCTGAGAGGGAATCTAAAGTGTGCAGGTAGCTGCAGAAAAAACCTGAGGAATCTACATTGAAGTTGCAGATCTGGTCTCATGGGCAGAGTTCAGCATATTTTTGCTTGGTGACAAAGAGGCCTGGGTGATTTTGTAGTGAGAAAACCTCTAAAAATTTTACCTTTGTAATGTAGGGTTAAAACTGAAAGTGAAAGATGAAATAGCCAATAAGAGCTAGATTCTGGTAATTTCAGTTTACCTGTGTAATGGTTTTAGGTAATTTAGCAACCTGAACTGTCCACATGCAATTGGATAAGGTCCCAACTGTCCTTGTATTTTTATTTTATTGTTTTTTCTTTTTAGCAGGGTCCAACACTTTCCAACTGCTTCAGACCTAACAGCTTACACTTAATACTCAAAAAGAAAAAAAGAAAAAGATAGCTAGCTCCCCCAATACAAAAAGATAGCTACTAGCTACACATAATAAATAATCTCCATCTAATCTTAATTTACATTATTGTGCAGTATAAGTTTGTTAAATAACATTACTCCTTTATTTATTTCTATTTGTAAAAATTATTTGATATAGTTAAGATACATGCAAAAGGTGTCTCAAAAAGTACTTTACTTGGGCAGGCCATTGATGGTCAATATTCTCCCATGTAAATGGGCTTCTTTCTGTTGCATTTATGTTTAGAGAAATATTTTTTTTTTATTTTATTGTTAGAAGATATTTAAGAAAGAGGAATATAAAACATAATGGTTAATGTGATATAGTTAAATAAAAAAATTATAAACGGAAATGAAATGTATATTTTTTGTTTTGCTCTGATGTAAAATTTTGAGCTTAAAAAAAATCGATGATCTAATAATTTGTTTTTTTTATAAAAGGAAAATTAAAAATAAAAATAGTAACAATTAAATATAAATAGTTGAAACGTGGTCCCTAAAGCAATTTAGTATATAGATATCAGTAGCCTATGATTATGCTAGAAAATAGGTGGGATTAGAAATGACAAAAATGATGATCTGTATACAATCTATCTTAACCAAACAGTTGTGGGATAGGCATACATAATTAAGCTTTCCAATGTGATTTTCAGTATTTATTATGATAATGCTTACTTATATAATTAAGTATGCTTTAGTAGTTTTACCATTATAACCTTAACCATTGTTTTTACAATCAAATTTAATTAGCTTTATGTTATTTTTTTTTACTATGCCAATCAATATTATGGTAAAACTTTATGGTCTTTTTCTTACCTCACCTTTTTTTAATTTCTTTTAAATGTAATTTGAGTGCTGAGCACTTAAAAAGAAAACTTTTGATGATATTTCAATAAATTCCATCAAACATTAGTAAGTTGTATCAACTGTTTTAAAGTTGAAGGACATCACAATATAATAGTAATTAACACTCTTTATCATAAATGTTGTTTTGTCTGAATAGCACATTCAAATTTTGTTGGATAAGAATTCTTTAAACAGGCCATGTTGAGATATGTAAAATTCATCCACATCTAATATGTCATTTGCATTTCTCATCATATTGTTGCCAACAATTGGGATATTGAATTTATTGAGATTACTGGGATGTTAAAAGTTGCAAATTTATTGTGATAACAACAATAGTTTTCCATTCACATCTTAATTTAAATTTCACCAAAATTCACATACATCCCTTAAGTTTTCTTTTAACTTATATTATAATAAATAAAAATAACGACATATATATATATATATATATATATATATATATTAATAACACTGAATACAAATTGAATTAAAAATAAAATATTTTCTACATAAATAATGATTAAATAATTTAGCGTCATATGAAATCAATAAAGTTTAGTATACCAGAATAAACTAAATAAATTATATATACCCATTACTAATAATAAGACTTAATACAAATTGAGTTAAAACTAGAATCTTTTCTACACAAATGAAGATGAAATAATTTAGCGTCATATGAAATCAATAAAGTTTAGTACACTAGTATAAAATAATAAACTAATATTATACTATGATGATTCTCCTAAAATTAGTATTAATGTTGACCAGACATATTTAAAAACTTAAATAATTATATGATGATAGTACATCAAAATTATTGTCATATATACAATACAACATATTATGATTATTGTTATCATATTAAATTTACAATAATGATTTGTATGATGATAGTTACAATCAAATTATAGTCACAAACAACATAGATGATAGTTTCATTCTAATCATGGTGATATACATTCTATAATAACAACAAATATAACTAATAATGACATTAAATTGTGTGTTTATCCTGTTTACATCTACATGAATAAATCACATTAACAAACTCTCAATAATATTTTTTTATTTTTTTATTTGTTTCATTTATTTTTATAAATAAAAGTATCTATAATTTTAGTTTTCAAATTATAAAGTCAAACATATTAGATCGGGTAACCATAAAAAATAGGGAAAATTTTAAAACATAAAAAATAACAAAACTAAGATAATTAAAAATTAATAAAAAATACATGACAAAATAATTTAGAATCGAAATCACAAATTTTATAAAATAATAAATTATAATTAAACCTTATAAATTGTTAACTTCATATATTGTATCGTTACACGAAAAGTGACGCATAATTTTATATTATTTGTTTTGTTCTTTTTAATTAGATAATTTAAAATTTTAATAAATAAAAAAATTATTAAAAAATTAAATAATTGATCATCTTTTTTACTAATAAATAGTTATACAATTTATTTATAAGGTTAATCTATTCGCAAATTTTAATAATATCTTTTCGGTCTCAAATTAATATAAAATATTGATAAAATAATATGATTTGAAATTCTAATTATTTATATTTGTAAAAGAATAATAATAATAATATGTTGATAAAAGAAAAAATATTCAATAATAATATTATAACCTTGTACGTACAAATTTACAATAAATCGCTATCATAAAAACTACAATAAAAGATAATTAGAATAAATAACATGATACTTACATTTTTAACCCTATGAATAAATTAAAAACTATTTAATATTAATATATGGAAAAAAGTAAACGATATAACTATAGTCACTAAATTTTGATTAGTTAATTAAGATAAAAATCTACTAAATTTTGATTAGTCAATTAAGATAAAAATCTACTCATGATGTTAAATAAGGAAATCTTAATAAAGATTGGAAGGAAGGATTAAGGAATATCTGTGAAATTGGGAAAGTAATATTCTTGTTATAATAAATTTGAATTTTTTTGCATTTCCCTCTTCCCTCCAATTCTAACCGATCATTTCACACACTAGCTTACAATATTTTCTTCATTTTCTCCTTTTTAAAGTTTGATTTTAGAGTGTAAAAGATTGTAAGTTGTGTATTTGATAGTGATTTTAATAGTTTTCAGGTATTGTGTTTTTGTAAACGATTTTGTTTGAACACATTCAAAGGTGTGGTTCTCAATGACTTGTGGAAGGGGTAACCTTTCTCCGGCTCTAATTGCCTTCATTGTGGATCAATTTCTCTGTCGCAATGAGTTCTCCCAAACGCAGGCCACCTTTCGCAAGGAAGCTTCGTTACTATTTGTGAATTTGCCAGCAAATGAGGTATTTTTTATTTTATTTTTTTACTTTTTCAACCTTTTTATTGTTTTCCTTTCTCTCAATTTTTTCATGAAAGAGTTCGCTCGCTTCCTTTACTCTCGTCAATGTTTTGTTTTCTTGGTGTTTTAGAATTTGTTGAGTTTGGAGGAGATACTGAATCGGTATATATTTATGAAGAATGAGAATATACTTCTGAAAAAAGAAAAGGTGATGATGATGCAAGAGAAAAATAGAATTCAAATGTTTTTACAAAATATGCAGAATGCTGTGAACACTTTCAATGCAAGATCACCCTTGTCCAATGCTGCAACCGTGATCACAAATTCCACAGCTGTTCCTCCACTGCAAAATTTTAATAGAAATCCTCCAGGTAGGTACAAAGTCTTTGTAATTGTTAATGAATTAAAATTTGGTTATTGTTGTATTTTTTTTCAGTTTTCAGTTCTTTTTATCTTTAACCTATGGATTTATAGTTTTCCCATTTTTGTTAGTTACGTCTACTAGCGTCGTTTTTCCTGCACAAAACACAATGCCGTTGCCACATAAACCCATGGACAATGTAAGCTTGTCACCACCTCTGATTCGAGTGTTTGATAAAAAGAGAAAAGATACTCCAACGGTAGATGGGTCTACGGTTGCAAAAAAACCCCGTGGTAGACCACCCGGCAAGAAAAATAAAGTCCAAGGTATACAATTGTTTAATGTTTATGTAAAGTATATGTCATCAATTATATTTTTTAATTTGTCTTCATTTTTAGGTATAAACACATTGTTACTATCTCCTAATAACAAAGTAGATTTTGGATCCAATTCTGCAACAATTCAGCCATTGATCGGAAACTGTGCACACGGGGGATCTGATATATCCCTGCCTACTCAGATTTCTCCTGTTGCAACATGTATTGGGGAGGCCAATGCCACTTCTTACAATGTGATTTCAAGTAATAGAGTTATGGTTGAACCTGTAAAGCAAATGGTTTATAAAGAAGACTATCATGTCATTTCTCCTATTGAGGCACATAGTGATCAAACAAATATGGGGAATACAAACACTACAAGTACAAGGGATACAAACAAGACAAGTACGAGGGCATTGGACAAGTCATCTCTAAATGAGATTCCTACTTCTGAGTCTGACAAGGACAAAGACAATTGGGCGCATCTTGATTTTTCAAGCATAGGATTGGACGACGGGCTCAAAATTGATTTCTCAAAGTTTGAAGTAGACGACTCATTCACTGAAATGTTAAGAGATATAGAAATTCCAAATCAAGAATTTTTTGATAGTCCGACTTAGGGTAATGCTTCAATGTATGTTTTAATTTGAATTTCTTTTGACACAAAGTGTGTAGTCACTCTTAATTTAGGATTTGTAGGGTGTTGAGTAGGAATAAGTCATTGAAAAGAGTCTATTTAAAAAATTGTGATGAAAGTTTATCCTAATTATAACATTTTATTGCCTGAAGATATTTTGAAAAAAGAATATAAAACACAATCGTTAATGTGACGTAGCTAAATAAAAAAATTATAAATCAAAATAAAATGTATATTTTTTGTTTTGCTCTTATGTAAAATGTTGAACTTAAAAAAATTGATGGATATAATAGTTTTTTTTTACGAAAGAAAAATCAAAAAATAAAAGTAGTGACAATTAAATGTAAATAGTTGAAAACGTGGTCCCTAAAGCAGTTTAGTATACAGATACCAGTAGCCTATTATTATGCCAAAAAATAGGTGGGATTAGGAATGAAAAAAATTATGATCTATATACAATCTATCTTAACCAAACAGTTGAGATATGCATAATTAAGATTTCCAATTACTAAGTATGCTTTAATAGTTTTACCATTATAACCTTAACCATTGTTAATTTTTATAATCAAATTTAATTCGCCTTACTAATAAGAAATTGCAACATCATTATACTAAATATGATCTTACCCTGGTAAAGTTATTTACAGTCAATGATATCATCCTTTCTGATCATGTGAAGCTTTATATGTTATTTTTATTATCATGCCACGCAATGTGATGGTCAAACTTTATTTCAGTCTCTCTTTTTTTTATCTTAGTTTTTTAATTTATTTTAAATATAATTTTAGTACTGAGCACTTAGAAAAAGAACTTTTGATGGTAATTTAATTAATTTCATGTATGAAATATGCATATAAAGATGGGTATGATTCTCATTAGATAAAATACTCTTTATATTTTATTCTGTGCATGTGCACAAATTATTATTTTTTTATTTTGAAATGTTACAAAAATATTATTAAAAAATTTTGAATTTATTGAATTTATCCAGATATTAAAAGTTGCAAATTTATTGTCATAAGAATAATAATTTCCCATTCACAAATTAATTTAATTTTTACCAAAATTCCACATGAATCCCTTAAGATTTCTTTTAACATTTATTAAAATATATAAAATTAACGATATATATATATATATATATATATATATATATATATTGATAACACTTAATACAAATTGAGATAAAAATATAATCTTTTCTACATAAATAATGATTAAATAATTTAGTGTCATATGAAATTAATAAAGTTTAGTATACCAGTATAAAATAATAAATTATATATATATATATATATATATATATATATATATATATATATTTATAAAAAATAATAAAATATAATATAAATTTATATAAAAAAATAATATTTTATATATA